>Ga0209191_1001190_pt1 | contig 17533 bp, 22 predicted proteins | sample S_130626_EF_Meta_FD_187320 | JGI IMG/M metagenome (GOLD analysis project Ga0209191, IMG submission 187320) | Freshwater microbial communities from Lake Simoncouche, Canada to study carbon cycling - S_130626_EF_MetaG (SPAdes) (version 2) | ecosystem: Environmental > Aquatic > Freshwater > Lake ...
GAAGGGCGTGATTGCCCGGAAAGAAACAAATGAACCGCGAACAGATCCTAAGCACCGCAACCCAATACATCACAAAGGACAGAGCAGCCACGCATGGGAATGCAGAAGACACGTTTGCCAACATCGGCGATCTATGGGGCTGGTGGATGGCAGGGCGCGAAATCCCCACATTCAATGACTTTGACGTTGCCATCATGATGACCTTGTTCAAGATCGCCCGCATCAAAGGCAACCCAGATCACATCGACAGCTATATCGATGGCGCAGGCTATCTAGCACTGGCAGGGGAAATCCAATGCATGGAGCGCTAGACCGCCAGAAGGATGAGCAAATCCTCATGGCGCTGCACCTCGTCGAGAATGTAGGACTAACCCACAAGGACGCAGCACATCTGGTTGGCATGACCAAGAACGCCTGCATCGGGGCAATCAATCGGGTGCGCAACGAAGAGACAGGCGTTCACAGCATCATCAGAAACCCAGCCAACAAAGACCGCAGCCAAAAGCCGCTGTGGTGGTTTGATCCAACGTCTGAATTCGGGTGATCAGTGATTGATAAGGTTGCCAGATTGAAACAGCACCCAAACTGATGTAAGATGCCGCAGCGACCGACACCGCTATGTGTCGAGATGAGGATGTCATGGCTGGCGGTAGACCTACAGATTACACACCCGAGATCATCAAGGCTGCTTGGGATTATGCTAAAGGCGGATGGATCGCAGCAGGTGACAGAGTGCCATCAGTTGCGGGTTTAGCGTGTGAAATCAACGTAAGCAGAGAAACCTGTCATGCTTGGGCTAGGGAAGAAGGCAACGAGTTTTCTGACATCCTCAAGCTAATCTCTCGAAAACAAGAGCGTGAGTTGTTGAATAATGGCCTGTCTGGTGACTTCAACTACTCGATCACCAAGATGATGCTTTCCAAGCACGGCTACTCTGACGCAACGAAGCAGGAACTGTCTGGGCCATCAGGCGGCGCAATACCAATCGAGATCAAGCGGACCATCGTTGATCCGGCACCATGAACCTAAACATCAACACGCCACGCTGGGCTGTTCCAATCCTCAAGAAAGAACACGCCCGCTACATCGGCGCATTCGGTGGGCGTGGATCTGGCAAGTCAACCTTCTTTGCGGAATGGATCGTTGAGCGCTGCGTGATGAAGCGCACAGATGTGGTCTGTGTTCGTGAGGTGCAGAGGTCACTAAAGCAATCCGTCAAGAAGCTGATCGAGAACAAGATCCAAGAACTTGGCGTTGGGCATATGTTTGAGGTGCAGCTGGCCGAGATCAAATGTCCGCATGGTGGCGTAATCATCTTTCAAGGGATGCAGAACCACACAGCCGACAGCATCAAGTCGCTCGAAGGCTTCGACATCGCTTGGGTGGAAGAAGCGCAGTCAATCAGCCAGTTCTCGCTAGACCTTCTGCGCCCAACAATCCGCAAGCCCGGCTCGCAGTTGCTGTTCAGTTGGAATCCACGCTACGAGGACGACCCAGTTGAGACGCTGCTGCGTGGCAACAACGCGCCGACCGACAGCATCGTGGTCGAGGTCAACTATTCCGAAAACCCGTGGTTTCCAGACGTTCTGCGCGACGAGATGGAATACGATCTGCGCCGCGATCCAGACAAGTATCTGCACGTTTGGAAGGGCCAGTATGTTCGCAACAGCGAAACGCGGGTGTTTAAGAACTGGGTGATTGAAGACTTTGAAGCCCCACCTGATGCTGTCCATCGTTTCGGTGCAGACTGGGGCTTTGCATCTGATCCGACAGTATGCGTTCGCTGCCACATCATAGGCCGCAAGCTATACATCGACTATGAGGCGTATCAGGTCGGCTGCGAGATCGTTGACACGCCATCTCTGTTCATGTCCATCCCAGAGGCTGAGAAATGGCCTATGGTGGCTGACAGCGCACGGCCTGAGACGATCAGTCACATGCGCAAGAACGGCTTCCCCAAGATACAATCAGCCGTCAAGGGTGCGAAGTCTGTTGAGGAAGGCATTGAGTGGCTGAAGTCGTTTGACATCGTTGTGCATCCACGATGCAAACACACGATTGACGAACTGACGCTGTATAGTTTCAAGACAGATCAGATGACGGGCAAGATTCTTCCCGTGCTGGATGACCGCGACAACCATGTGATCGACGCGGTGCGCTATGCTCTGGAAGGGGCGCGGCGGGCCAACGTCCAGCAGAAGCCAAAGGCCCGCCCAGTGGTCACAATCATGCCGATGGCAAGGTGATTGTTTTATCCGCCAAAAGCGCCTATAATGGCGCGGAATGAATTGCGAGGAACAACTGTGGCAAGAGTGACCAAAAGTGAACGCCTTGCAACAGTGCATGAAGATGCGCTGCAACAGTTCAATGACATTCAAAGCGCCATGCGTGAAGGCCGTCTGCAATGCCTTGAGGATCGTCGCTTTTATTCCATTGCCGGGGCGCAGTGGGAAGGCAACCTAGCCGAGCAGTTCAACAACAAGCCGCGCTTTGAAGTTAACAAGATCCACCTGTCGGTGATGCGGATCATCAACGAATACCGCAACAACCGCATCACTGTGGACTTCGTTAGCAAGGACGGCACATCAGACGATAAGCTGGCCGACACCTGCGATATGCTATTCCGCGCAGATGAGCAGGACAGCGGCGCCGATGAAGCCTATGACAACGCTTTTGAGGAAGCAGTTGGCGGTGGCTTTGGTGCGTTCCGTCTGCGCACTGAATACGAAGATGAATACGATTCCGAGAATGATAACCAGCGCATTCGGATCGAACCGATCTATGACGCCGACACGACTGTGTTCTTTGACATGGATGCCAAGCGCCAAGACAAGAGTGATGCCCGGCTATGCTATGTCCTGACTGCTATGACGCGGGAATCGTATAAGGCCACATGGAGCGATGACCCAGATACATGGCCGCACGAAATCCACCAGAACGAATTTGATTGGTCAACGCCTGACATGGTGTTTGTGGCAGAGGTTTTCCGCGTTGAAGAAGCATCGGAACTGATCCGCACGTTCCGATCCATTGATGGTGAAGAAACCCGCTATAGCGAAAAAGACTTTGCCGACGATCCAGAACTTGAGAACATGCTGACGGCCACGGGTCAGGTCGAGGTGCGCCAGAAGCGTGTGAAGCGCCGCAAGGTGCATAAATACATTATGAGCGGCAACAGCATTCTGGAAGACAGCGGCTATATCGCCGGGTCTGAAATCCCGATTGTGCCTGTCTATGGCAAGCGCTGGTATATCGACAACATCGAGCGCTGCATGGGCCACGTTCGCATGGCCAAGGATGCGCAGCGCCTCAAGAACATGCAGCTATCCAAGTTGGGTGAGATTTCTGCACTGTCCACGACTGAAAAGCCGATCTTCGCAGCCGAGCAAGTGGCTGGCTATGAGATGATGTGGGCAGAGGACAACCTAAAGAACTACCCCTATCTGCTGATCAACACCATGACGGATGCCAACGGAAACGAGGCACTGGCTGGGCCTGTGGCATACACCAAGCCACCGCAAATCCCGCCCGCACTGGCTGGCCTATTGAATATCACCGAGCAAGACATCAGCGATCTGTTGGGCAACCAGCAGGCTGGTGAGCAGATGGTTTCCAACATCTCTGGCAAGGCCGTGGAGTTGATCCAGAGCAAGATTGACATGCAGACCTATATCTACATGTCGAACATGGCCAAGAGCATCAAACGCGCTGGGGAAATCTGGCTCTCGATGGCCCGCGATGTGATGGTCGAATCGGGGCGCAAGCTAAAGGGTGTCGGCTCTCAGGGCCAGATGTCCACAGTCGAACTTGCCAAGCCTGTGCTGAACCAAGAGACAGGCGCGGTGGAATACGAAAACGACCTAAGCAAAGCCAAGTTTGACGTTGCTGTTGAGGTCGGGCCATCGTCGGAATCAAAACGCGCTGCCACTGTTCGGTCGTTGATGGGAATGATGCAACTGGCAACCGATCCAGAGACGCAGCAGGTGCTTGGCTCGATGGCAATGCTGAACATGGAAGGCGAAGGCATCTCTGACGTGCGCGACTTCTTCCGCAACCGCTTGATCAAGATGGGCGTGGTTAAGCCTACGCCAGAAGAGCAACAGGCATTGCTTGAGGAACTGCAACAGGCGCAGTCACAGCAACAGCCCGATCCGCAGGCGCAGTATCTGCAGGCAGCAGCAATGGAAGCGCAGGCCAAAGCAGGTCAGGCGCAGGCCAACACAGCATATACCTTGGCACGGGCTGAAGAGACCAAAGCCAAGACCGTTGAAACGCTCGCTGGCATCCAGCAGAAAGAGCGCGACAGCGTATTGAACACGGCGAAGGCACTTCAAGAAGTGGTATCGCCCGGAATGCGGCAACCGCCCAGCCGCACATTCTAATGGGTGAGAATTGTATGAGGATCGAATGGACGAAGATAAGGCAGAATTTGACGACGATCTAGATGAAGTTGAGGAGCCGGAAGTCGAAGAACCTGAAGAGGAAGAAATCGACACTGAGGCCGAGACCGAAGAAGACGATGTTGTTGTCAGCATAAATGGGGAATCGCCTGACCCCGAAGACGAGAAGGAAGTTAGCGCTCCCGGCTGGGTGCGTGATCTTCGTAAATCGTATCGTGAGGAAAAGCGTCGAGCGAAAGACCTTGAGCAGAAGGTGCAGCAGCTGGAGCAGCGGACACAACCCGCGCAACAGCCACTAGGCCAGAAGCCCACGTTAGATTCGGTCGACTACGACACCGAGCGATATGAAACGGCACTTGCGGCGTGGTATGAAAAGAAGCGCCAGCATGACGACAGGCAACTATCCGTCCGGGCTGAACAGGAAGCTGTTCAAAAGGGATGGGAGAAGAAGCTGGAAGGGTATCATTCTGCGAAGGCAGATTTGAAGGTCAGGGACTATGACTTCGCAGAAGAAGTTGTTCAAGACACCCTAAGCGTCATGCAGCAGGGGATGATCGTGCAAGGTGCGGAAAACCCCGCTTTGCTCGTTTATGCTCTGGGCAAGAACCCAAAGAAAGCGAAGGAACTTGCTTCTATAACCGATCCCGTAAAGTTCGCCTTTGCGGTGGCCAAGTTGGAGACCAATTTGAAAGTCACAAATCGCAAGGCGTCATCCACGCCGGAAAAGAAGATCAGCGGCACAGGCCGTCCTTCTGGAACGGTAGACGGCACCCTAGAACGGCTGAGAGCAGAAGCTGAACGCACTGGGAACTACACGAAAGTGACCCAGTATAAGAAGCAGAAGCAATCGGCATAACCCATATAAGGACATGCCCAAATGGCAAACTCTTTTAGTAAAGAAGAGCGCGTAGCGTTCGAAGACATCCTCTCAGGCTTTAACGATGCACTCGTTTTGTCTTCGCTTGTGATGAAATACAACACCAACGGCCAACAGATGGAACGTTCGTCAGACACCATCTGGCGCCCCGAACCCTACATTGCCCAGTCGTTTGATGGTTCGGACGCTACGTCCAACTTCAAAGACTCGACCCAGCTTGCTGTGCCTTCCACCATTGGCTACCAGAAGCACTCGACGGCGCTGCTGACCGCAAAAGAACTGCGGGATATGCTGCAAGAAAACCGTCTGGGTCAGGCTGCTGCTCAGAAGCTGGCTTCTGACATCAACGTGGCCGTTCTGACTGTGGCTTCGAACCAAGGCACTATCGTTTCCAAGCGCACCACCGCTGCATCGGGCTTCACCGACATTGCAGAGGTCGATGCTCTGATGAACGAGCAGGGCGTGATGATGAGCGACCGCAACTATGCGCTGTCCAGCCGTGACTACAACGGCATGGCTGCTGACTTGGCCGCACGTCAGACCATGATCCAAATCCCGACCGAGGCCTATCGCCGCGCCTACGTTGGCGAAGTGGCTGGCTTCCAGACCTACAAGATGGACTATGCCAACCGCCTGACGGCTGCTGCTGGTGTGACTGTGACTGTTAACGGCGCTAACCAATACTACACCCCCAAGGCCACTTCGACGGCTTCGACGGGTGAAGTTTCAAACGTCGACAACCGCTATCAAAACCTGACCATCGCTGTCACCAGCGGCACGGTTAAGGTTGGCGATTGCTTGACCATTGCTGGTGTCAACGCTGTTCACCATATCACCAAGAACGACACGGGCGTGCTGAAGACCTTCCGCATCACCGCTATCGTTTCTGGTTCGGGTGGTTCGGGCGTGGTTACGATCAGCCCGCCGATCATCTCGGCTGGTGGTGCGACCGATGCTGAAAAGCAGTATAAGAACGTGACCGCAACGCCTGCTAACGGCGCGGCTATCGTGTTCTTGAACACTGTGACTGCGGCTGTGAACTGCTTCTGGCACAAAGAAGCCATCGAACTGCTGCCCGCATCGTTGGCAATCCCGACTGATGCTGGTGCTGACATCATGCGTGCCACGACCGATCAGGGCGTTGAACTTGTGATGCAGAAGCAGTTCGACATCAACACCCAGAAGACCAAGTATCGTTGGGATACTTTGTTTGGCGTGGTGATGTTGCAGCCCGAAATGGCTGGCATTCAGTTGTTCTCGCAAACCTAACAACAACGGGGAAGGGGTTTCGGCTCCTTCCCTACTTTCAACAGGGGACTGACATGCCGATCAAAAAAGGTTACAGTAGCAAGACTATCGGTGCCAACATCAAGTTGGAAATGAAGCATGGCAAGCCCGCTAAACAGGCACTTGCCATTGCCCTAAGCACTGCTGAAAAGGCCGCAAAGAAAGCTGGCAAGCCGTCCAAAGCGCCCAAGAGGAAAATGGCATGACTGTTATGCTCTACAAATCGCCCGGGCCGCATAAGTTTCATGGTGGCGATTTTGATTATATCGTTGTGGATGAGGCTGACGTTGATGTGTGCTTGGCCGAAGGCTGGTGGCTGACAACAACTGAGGCCAGCGAGAAGCCTAAGCGTGGCCGCAAGCCAAAGGTTGAGGAATAAATCATGGCCTACACGAAGCGCGACATCATCAACCAAGCGTTTGCCGAGATTGGCATGGCCGATTATGTGTTCGACCTGCAACCGCAGCAGCTTGATAATGCGCTTCGCCAGTTGGACATGATGATGGCGACATGGAACGGCAAGGGCATTCGCGTTGGCTATCCGCTGCCGTCATCTCCCGGTGGCAGTGATCTGGACGAAGTGACGGGTGTAACCGACATGGCGCTGGAAGCCATGTATTTGAATTTAGCCATTCGGATCTCAAGTGGGTATGGCAAGACTGTCAGCCCAGACACAAAACTAGCTGCAAAATTCGCCTACAGCCAACTGCTTGGCAAATCGGCGCTTCCGATTGAGATGCAGATTGGAAACCAAACCGTTCCGTCTGGTGCTGGCAACAAGGGCTGGCGCTACTACAACAACCCATATTTGCGTCAGCCTACCGATCCGCTTACGGTTGGCTCTGACAGCATTCTTGATCTGGAGTAAATCATGGCTAACATCAATCAGCTTTCGTCTACCTCAACACTGCAGGGCGGCGATCTGATCGTTGTCTGGGCCACTGACAATGGGGACAGCCGCAAGGCATCTCTGACCCTGCTCACAGACTACCTACAGACCGCACTGGTGCAGCCCGGAAGTCTAACGACCCAGTATGCCGCACCAAGCGCAACTGCCTTCTCTGTGACCATCTCTCTGGTCAATACATGGCTGCTGTTGACGCCCACGGGTCCGTTTGCTGCTGGCACGATTGTCCTGCCCGCAAGCCCGACCGACAAGGCTGAGGTCAGCATCAACACAACGCAGGCCATCACAGCTTTGACGGTTAACGGGAATGGCAAAACAGTTACGGGTGCGCCGACGACTCTGGCGCAAAACGCATTCTTCACCATGCGCTATGACGCGGTGACGGCTGCTTGGTATCGAGTGTAAAGGAGATCGAAATGTCCACATATATCTATGCCACAGACGTAAGCACAAACACTGATGTCATCATCCCAACTGGACATACTTTGTATGTTGGCAGCACTGGCAACCAGCAATCGTTTGTAAACGTCAATAACACGCTTGTGTCGCTGTCTAACCGCGCACAAGGTTTTGGCCCATACACTGGTGACCGTGTTGCAACCATTACCAACTATTATTCCAATGTGGAATACGATGTTGGTCTGGCACCAACTCTGCGCAGTTTCCCGAATCTGTTTATTGAAAACATCCCCGGTGTTGGCTTGGTTCAACCCGCTGCGACGTTCGCCACGCTGACCTATGAAACTAATGCTGGTCTCGTTCGCCTCGTTAGCGCTGGTGTGCATGGGCTAACAGCCGCCATCGCAGTCGGTGCAAGCGTCTATGTGACGTGGGCAACAGGCACTGGCGTCAATGGCCTTTACGCGGTCACTGCGCTTGATGCAGACACAACTGGCGTAAAGATCACCATCAACTACCCCTACGTCTTGGGTCTTGGCACTCCGACTGTTGCTGTGGCAAACACAGTTGTCACGCTGGCATCTGTGACCATTCCCGCATTTTCTATGGGCATCGGCGGCGGAATGGAAATCGACTCGCTGTTCTCAATGACGAACAATGCCACCGTCAAAACGCTTGGCATGACGCTTGCGGGAACGTCTATTCTGTCGGCAGCACTTGCAAGCAACGCAAGCGTGTCGGTTCAGAAGAACTTAGTTAACCGTGGCTCATCGGCGATCATCACCAACGCAACAACATCAGTCGGCCACGGTCTATCGACAGGTGCGATTGTTTCAGTAACGGCAGATGCGACTACCGATCTCGTGTTCGCAATCACGGCACAACCTGCCACGGCAAACAACCTGATCCGCCTTGAATACTTCAAACTTAACATCAACTTCTGAGGTAGTTGATGCAAATCCCAATTTTGTCTGGCATCTACGCAGACGGATCACCAAATTTTCGGACATCATATCCGAAAAACATGGTTCCTGTTCCAAAAGATAATGGGATTTCGAAAGGCTATCTGCGGCCCGGCGAAGGGATTGTTGAACTAGGAACTGGCCCCGGCATCAGTCGTGGCGCCATTAACTGGAACGGCACACTTTACCGCGTAATGGGGACCAGCTTGGTTTCCATTTCGGCTGGCAATGTTGTGACGGTGATTGGCAATGTTGGGGCGGGTGACCGCGTTACGTTCGACTATGGTTTCACCTATCTGGCCGTGACATCGGGCGGTCGGCTGTATCTGTACGACGGCACAACGCTGACACAGGTGACCGATCCCGATCTTGGCGTGGCTCTCGATGTGGTTTGGGTCGATGGCTACTACATGACCACAGATGGCGAATTTCTTGTCATCACAGAACTGAACAATCCATTTGCAGTGAACCCGCTGAAATATGGTTCGTCTGAAGCTGACCCAGATCCGATAAAAGCCATCCTGAAACTGCGGAACGAAATCTATGCTCTGAACCGCCACACCATCGAGGTGTTTGACAACGTAGGAACAGCAAACTTTCCATTCCAGAGAGTCACGGGCGCACAAATCCAAAAAGGTGTGGTTGGAACCTTCGCCTGTTGCGTGTTCATGGATGCCATTGCGTTTATCGGTGGTGGGCGCAATGAAGCGCCGGGCATCTATCTTGGGGCCAATGGCAACGCGCAGAAGATTTCCACCCGCGAGATTGAAGAAGTCTTGCAGGAATATACCGAAGCTGAGTTGAGTATATCCTACATCGAAGAAAAGATTGACCGGGCGCACCAGCACTTGATCGTCCACCTACCGCGCCACACGTTTGTGTTTGATGGCGCTGCATCAACTGTGCTGTCTATGCCCGTCTGGTTCATGCTTTCCTCTACAGTTGTGGATGAGAACATCTGGAACGCAACCGAGTGCATTTGGTGCTATGACCGCTGGAACGTGGCGCATCCGACAACTACCCAATTTGGCTATCTTGTCGACAACATCAGCACGCACTGGGGCGAGCCCATTGGCTGGGAGTTTGGCACACTGATCGTCTACAACGCGGGCAACGGCGCTTTGTTCCACGACATGGAGTTGGTCAGCCTGACAGGCTCAACGGCATTCGGCGTCGATCCAACGATCTGGACGCAGTATTCGGTTGATGGTATCACTTGGAGCGTAGAGAAAGGCATCAGCGCAGGGACCATAGGGCAGCGGAACAAGCGCCTTGTATGGTTCCAGCAGGGGAACATGCGGAACATGCGGATGCAGCGCTTCCGTGGCACCTCTGACGCTCACCTAGCCGTTGCAGCACTGGAGGCGCGGATTGAACCGCTGGCATTCTAATGGCTGATCCGAACATCCCAACGCGTAACCAGATCGCCGCACTTGTTGGAAACGATCCTGCAATGATCAAGGCGCTTGAACGTCTTTTTATCGTGGCGGGCGATCTGACACCAGCAGACATCGCCACGCTGACGCAACTGATCACTGACAACAGCTACGCCACTGGCGCATCGGACAATAAAGCTGATGTTGCTACATCCATTGCATATGCCGCCCAACAGATTGCTAATCTTTCCGCCTTGCAGCCTATGCCAATTGATCCTTTGATGGAGCGTTTGCAGGATGTTGTAGCATTCGCACCGAATGATGAAGATATTTTGCAATATGATGTTATAACAAAGAAATGGGAGAGCGGTGCTAACCCAGTGCGGGCGGCGAACACTTTGCTTTGGTTGGAGGCATACTAAATGGCGTATAATATCATTACCCCAACCAAACTAGGGCAAGCGGCAATCACTGTCGGCGTGACAACGCTTTACACAGTTCCAGCAAGCACACGCTGCATTGTGAAAAACCTTGATGTCATCAACACATCAGCAGGCGCCTTAACCTTCCGCATTTTCTTTGTTCCATCAGCAGGCACAGCGGGAACGGGAAATGCTGTGTTCTATGACTTCTCAATCAACGCAAAAGAAAACATTCAGTGGACAGGGACGCAAGTCTTGAACGTTGGCGACACTATCCAAATTCAGGCTTCTGGCACGGGGATTACAATCACCGCCAGTGGCGCAGAAGCCATCTAAGGAAAGCATCATGGCAGTCAATCCAGTCAACCTAATACCGCCAAAGCAGGCCGAGAGCGCACAGACAACGCAATACACAGCAACCGCTGTTAAAGCGATTATTGACAAGTTCACGGTGACGAATACCAGCGCCGGAAACGTGACAATTTCTGTGAACATCGTAAACTTTGGTGGAGCAGCTGGCGACAGCAACCTGATTGTAGATACCCGCACTGTTGTTCCGAATGAAACCTACACTTGCCCAGAACTTGTTGGCCAAATGCTAGAGGCTGGTCAGTTCATCTCAACAATCGCATCAGCGGCAACGTCTTTGACGATCCGCGCTTCAGGAAGGGAGATTTCGTAATGGAAGACATGATGATTGGCTTTGGTTTGCCAACAGAAAATATCGTAACCACATCGCAAAACCGCAAGAACCGCCAAGTGGTGATTGACGAATGGAAGCTGGGGCCAGAAGTGGCATCGGTCGAACCAACCGCCAATGGCCCGTTCTGGAAGGGTGTAGCAGCTGCGTGGGACATGAGCGAGAAAGAAGCCCGCCGCCGTCTCTGCGCGAATTGCGATTATTTCCAGAATGACCCAATGTATCAGGCAAAGATGGAGAGCATCACGCTGGACAAGTTCGACATGGATGGCGGTGGCCGCGGCTATTGCGCCAAGTTTGACTTCGTGTGTCACAACCTGCGCGTCTGTCAGGCGTGGGAAGAGGACGAGTAAATGGACTATCGCAGCCTCGCCAGCCAGATCGCAGTTGAAGAAGGTGTTGACCCTGACCTGTTCATGCGGCTGGTCGAGGCTGAGAGTTCATTCGATCCCAATGCCACATCGTCGGCGGGTGCGATTGGATTGACCCAGTTGATGCCCGGCACTGCAAGTGATCTGGGCGTCGATCCTACCGATCCCGTGCAGAACCTTCGCGGTGGTGCGCGATATTTAAAGCAACAATTGGATCGTTTCGGTGATCCAACACTGGCACTTGCTGCGTATAACGCGGGGCCGGGCAATGTCAGCAAATATGGTGGAATCCCACCATTCCCAGAGACGCAAGCCTACGTTGATCGTATCATGGGCATGGCTTCAAAAAGTCCACAGCCTATGGAAACCACACCAGCGCAGGGTGATTTTGCGCGTGGATTTCAGCCAGCCAAGACCTTGGCCGATCTATATCCAAAGCCAGTTGATCCTTTTGCGCTGTATGATCCGGCTGCAATTCGGCAGAGGTATATGCTCACATGACAAACCTTGATAAAGCGCCACTTTTCTGCGATACTGCGCGGGCTGAGACATTGGCCCACCAGCAGGCAAGTTCTGACAAGGAACGGCCAATGCGTGAAATCCTAGAACATCATCTAATTGAGACACTGGAAATCCCAGAGGATGCTTCTCATTGGTTGATGGGCATGTGGGACGCAATCCAGTTCTTGGATGATATTGCAGACGGGGACGCAGTTGGGCGCGGTTCGTTTGATCGAGCGCTGCACCATTTGCTGGTCGGCCTGCCATCCAACAAGTTCTTCACAGCACATGCGCAACAACTTCTGCCAGTTGTCGCTGTTCAGCTTTTGAAGTGGCAGGCTTCCGACATCGTAGAGCGTGCAGGCGCGGCTGACGCCCGCAGCTATATGTGGCGGGCTGGCTATTATGATCTTGTGCTTTGGGTCGTTCAGTTGTGTCATGGCTATGATGCGGCTGTAACGCTAGCGCCTGTTGTCATGTTGCTTTATGGCGAAACCGCCGAAGATTACCAAAAGGAGTTTGCCAATGCCTAATCCTATGCTTTTGGGAATTGGTGGAAGCGTTTTGAGTGCAGGCATTCAATCGCGGGCGGCTAAAAATGCATCAAATGCTCAAGTCCAATCGTCACAGGCTGCGATTGATGAGCAACGCCGCCAGTTTGATTTGGTTCAATCGCTTTTGAAGCCATACGTTCAGGCCGGGACAGGTGCTTTGTCAAACCAGTTGGCATTAGCTGGAGTATCTGGCGCAGATGCACAACAGAAAGCCATTAGCGCCTTACAGCAAGGCCCAGAGTTTGCAGCGCTGACGCAACAGGGTGAGCAGGGCATCTTGCAAAATGCAGCCGCTACTGGCGGTCTAAGGGGCGGGAATGTTCAAGGGGCTTTGGCTCAGTTTCGCCCACAGGTTTTGTCCTCACTGATCGAGCAGCAATATAGTCGCCTTGGTGGACTAGCTACTGCAGGTCAAAATGCTGCAACTGGGGTTGGGACTGCTGGGATGCAGACAGGCGTCAATGTTGGCAACCTATATGGTGAACAAGGCGCAGCGCGGGCTGGCGCAACACTTGCAGGCGCATCTGCATGGGGGAATGCACTGGGCAATATCAGCCAGTTGTTCGGCTCTCAGGCTGGTGGTGCATTTGGTAACTTAACACGACCCGGTTCGGAGCGTTTCTGATGGTTACGCCAATCAATTATAGCTTGAATGTGCTTGACCCGATCCAAGGTTATCTTGGCGGTTTAAAGTTTGGTGAAGGCTTGCAAACAGATCGCCTTGCAAGGGCACAGACGCAACAATCTATGGACCAACAAGCGCAGACCTTTACAACGCAGAAAGCTGCTGCTGAGAAAGCAGTAGCTGATGCCGCAGCGGGTCAATCAGCAATAACTCAACTTATAGAGTTAGGTCCAAATGCAACGGCGAATGACTTCATGAAAGCATGGGCAGCAAACCCTGCGATGCGCGATGAGATCACTAATCTTCAAACAATGCTCACAAAACCAAAAACAGATGCACTGATCAAAACTACCCAAGACGTATATGTAAGCGCTTTGTCTGGGAATGTTGATGCAACAAGAGGTCAGATTCAACTGCAATATGATGCTGCACTAAACTCTAACGACGAAGCAATGGCGTCTGGGTTGAAGTCTGTGTTGGACCAATTTGATAAAGACCCAGAAGCGGCAATGGGTGCAGTAAAGACAACGTCTGGACTAACTTTGGGCGGGCTTATTGGTTTTGACAAACTCAAACAGCTTAATGAGGGGCTTGGATATGGTGTAGCGGAGTCTGCAAATGTTCAAAAGGCCGAAAACATTGGGGGCATTGCTGTTGTCACAACGATGACCGATGGCACAGTTCAAATTAAAGACGCTCGGACCAACGCGGTTGTCAAAGGAGAAGCTGCTGACAAGTTATTGGCAGAAGCATCTGAGTTACAGGCAAAAATGACTGGTTCAAGGGAAGCTGCTGGAACTGCTGCAAGGCTAACCACTACAGCAGACCTTGGTGCTGCTGCGGCGGCTGCAACAGCAGGCGGTGCAAGCGCTGTCAAGTTAGGAACAGATGCTTATCTGAAGATTCAGCCAATTCGCTCCAACATTGCAAACCTTGATAAAGCAATCAATCTTATTGAGGTTGAAGGTGCAAACACTGGTGTCATTCAGTCAAAACTACCAAACTGGAATGCTGCTACAATCGAACTTAACAGCCTACAAAGCCAACTTGGTCTAGATGTTGTTGGCGCAGTCACGTTTGGTGCGCTATCACAAGGCGAATTAGGTTTGGCTTTGCAAGTTGCTTTGCCAACTGATCTTGATGGCCCAGATTTGGCTAACTGGCTGCGCAGCAAAAAAGCGGCACAGGAAAAACTTGCAGACTATTTCACTGAGCAATCCAAGTTTTTCTCGCGTGGGTATCCGCCGGGCCAGTGGTTCGATTTTGTCGACAGTGGGGAAAAAGACATAAACAAGTGGATGAAAGCAAACCGTCCGAACTATGGAGCGCCGACAGAAGGGCAGCAAACGCCTGCGCCAGCAGCAACAGAAACGCCAACTGCGCCAGAAACTCCTACAACAGCAACGTCTGCAAGCGAAACCGAAGACAAAGCATTTATGCAGTCTATGATAGACAAAAGCGTTCGCGGGGAAACGTTGACGCAGGCCGAAATGAACAGAGTGAATGTGATTGCGGCAAAGGGTAAATAATGGATAAAGATGCCGCCACGCTTGCAAAAGAACTACTAGCTAAGATTTCCGCACCGACACAAACGGCTGCGCCCGCTACTGCATCTGCGGCAACGATGGCTGCTAATTTCCTAAAGAATGCGCCTAAATCCGAAAATGTTGTCATGCAGGTTGAGGGTGGTGGCCGCATTGTGCAGATGCCACTGTCTGGGTCTGAAGGCACTGACATCACAACAGGAAAGCCAATCCCGCAATATACGTTTGTCAGCCCTGACTACTCGACAAACAATCAGACCATTGTGCGCGGCATTATGAATGGCATGTCGGTCAAAGACGCCATTGCACAAGGCGCTGGACAACCTGCTGAACCAATGCGCACGGCAGCAAGTGCTGAATCATTTGCTGCTGCTAAACAGGCGGCTGGTGGTCTTGTGGGCGGTGAGGGTGTTGTAAAAACCCCAGAAAGCGTTCCGCTGTATAGCAAAGAAGGTTATCAGGTTCCTATCCCAGCCCCAGTTCGTGCTGTCAGCGACTATCTTGGTAATGCTCTTGTAGCAGCAGCTGGCGCTGGTGGTGGTGCATATAACTATTTGGCTGGTGGTCTCGGCGATTTGCTTGTCAATGCTGGCGTCATAGATAAAGGCAATGCCGGACGTTTGGTTAATGATCTTATGGCAATGCCTGAAGCGTTTGCTGGAACGCCGGGGCAAGTTGCTTTGCCTTCGCGGGTTGCCCGTGAAGCTGGTGTTGTCGCTGAACGCCCGCCCTTGGCATTGGCAGCGCCAGAGCGGCCTGTCCTAGCACTTCCCGCGCCTGAGACTTCCATGCGCCCCGCTGCGGCAGAGATGCCAACCACAGCGCGTCCTGCTGGGCCTACAGTGGCAACTGAAACGCCAGTGCTACCAAAGGCTGGCCCAGAACCAACTGTTGGCCCTGCGGCAATGACTGCTGATGAATTAGCGGCGTCAGACTTCCAGCAAATTATGCGTAAAGCCGCAGTTGGAGGCGCTGGCTCTCAGGCTGCAAAAGAAAAACTTGCACTGCTTGCAAAAGCAAATCCAGAAGCCCGTGCGGCGGCTGATCGTTTGGGCATTGATATGCCGCCAGATGTTTGGGCGGATCACCAGCAACTTCGTGCCGCGGTTGGTCTTGCTCGATCACAGATTGGGTCAAAGGCGCAAGAAGATTGGACGCTTTCACTTGGTCGTGCCGTTGATAAGGCAGACACAGCTATTGAGGCCATTGATGGAAGCCCAGACCTATCGGCAATCTCCGCTGACATTCTAAACAATCTACAACGGACGCGGGATGTCCTGAAAAAAGAAGCAACCTCACTTTATGCTCGAGTTGATGCGAAGATACCAAACAGCACTCTGATTGATCCGTTGAACAGCGTAAAACTTCTGAACGAGCGCATCAATGATCTTGGAGGCGCTGGCGCACTTAAAGGCAAAGAAAAAGAACTGTTTGATATCGTTACGAATCCCGATATCCCATTGACCTATGCTGCTCTTGTCACGTTAAAGCAGGATGTGGGCCGAGCATTACAAGGTCGTGGTGGCCCATACACTGATGTCAACGATGCGGTCCTGAGGCGTGTCTATGGTGCTTTAGCAGAAGATCAACTTGCTGCTGCTGCGAAAATTGGTGGGGATGAACTGCGCCAGACTTTGCGTTTGGCAAACCAAACAACAGCAAAGCAAATAGCACTTCAAAAGCGCATCACTGGTGCATTCGGATCTGAACTTGATGGCAGCATTGCAACAGCCATTCGTGGGTCAATCACCAGCGGACGGCGCGGTGACATTGCTGGTCTAAACAGAGTGCTAAAGACTATTCCCCAAGACTTACAGCGCGAAGCTATGGCATCTGCTATCTCTGCACTGTCAAGATCACGCAGGGCATTGGCTGGTAGTCTTGGGCAAACTGGCGAAAATATCAATGCTCCATTTAGTTTTGCGGAATACTCAAAGTTGTATCGAGACCTTCGCCAGAACTCTGTTGTCTATGGCAAAATTTCAGAAATACTTGGTCCAGACGGGCAAAAGGTTTTGCGTGATCTTTATGAAGTCTCAAAATACGTCAATGACGCATCAACAAAGATTGTTGGAACTGGCGCATCGAACCAAGCACTCTTGGCGGAGTTAAACGCACAGGGGCCGATTGCAGCGGCTATGAACTCAACACTTGGACGGAGAACAACGCAAGCTGCTGCTGGAGCAGTTGGTGCTGCTGTGGGATCGCCTTTGATTGGTGCTGGTGTGGGCGCTATAGTTGGTGTCTTGACTGATGTTGGTAAGCGTAACGGCGCTGTGGCAATGGGCGATATGTTTGCATCAGACGCATTCAAAAAGTTGGTGGCAGAAGCTGCAACAGGAACGGTTTCAAAGGTCACGCAAAATAAATTGATCGCTGATCCGAAGTTCAGAAAGTGGGCTACCATCGTTGGAGTTCCAGATGTGAACGCTTGGGTGCAGGGTGCAATCTTGGCTACAACTGCCGATCAACTCAATCAACAAGCACAAACATCGGGTCAACCGCAATGATGCTATCCAAACACCCTATTTTCGTGTTAAATGACACGCAAGGAGATCATAAATGACGCTGACACAGCTTGCACCGCCCTATCCGATCTTCACCGACA
>Ga0209191_1001192_pt1 | contig 17508 bp, 13 predicted proteins | sample S_130626_EF_Meta_FD_187320 | JGI IMG/M metagenome (GOLD analysis project Ga0209191, IMG submission 187320) | Freshwater microbial communities from Lake Simoncouche, Canada to study carbon cycling - S_130626_EF_MetaG (SPAdes) (version 2) | ecosystem: Environmental > Aquatic > Freshwater > Lake ...
TATGTGCCGCCTGCTGACTTAAGCCATAGTGTAGCTAATTCTCTACTGGCAGTATAAGATCCAGTTCCTAGTACTGTTTGGAATACGATTGCGTAATCACCAATTGATCCAACTGATGATCTTGGAGTATTTGATACAACTTTGGATTCGTCGTTGTCTGTTAACACAATTGGAGTTTTTAATGCAAACTTCTGTCCGCCTGTAGTATCAGCACCTGCGCCGTTCCATTCCTGGATACCCCAAGATGTCGCTAGTGTATCAACCCACCATGCTCCATTGATTGGTTCTGCTCCCGGGGCGACTGTTTGACCTTCTAGTTCGTCTAGATTTACATCTGCACGAACAATAAATGCTGAATTGCTTACACCCAAAAAGCTGTATGCTGCTAGTAGTCCATATTCGTTTCTTTCTCCGCCATGTATTGGGCTTGAAGAAGCTGTCTTTTCAAAGAACGGAACTCCATAAGTATCAACAAGTTCTCGTTGACTGGTAATCTTAAATACCTTGCCAGCATTTGATTGTGTTGTTCCAGCAGCAGTGCCTGTGCCTGCTGCATTTGATTTATCTTCTGCGGTTGCAATAACGATAAGAGGAGTTGTACCAGGCTCAGCTGGTGTATAAAAACTCTCGTCGATTACCGTAACTTGTACGCCTGGTGATTGTAGTGCCATCCCATTTTCTCCTGGTAATAGTTGCTCATATTATTTAGCGGTATCCGCTAAAATTGGCCTGTTATACTAGATGAAAAAGGGGTTGAAAAGGTGTAAATATGTTTATGAGACCGCTTTGTAGGTGCGGGCAAAGACCCCGTGCTGTTAACTATAAAAAAAACGACAAGATCTATTATAGATCATTGTGCGAAATCTGTATGGCTCACGGAGTTAATTACGGAATACCCCGCTGGTTTAGAGCAGGGTATAGAATAAAAAATGCCTGTGATAAGTGCGGCTTTAAATCAATATACTCGGAAGTATTTAGAGTGTTTCATGTTGACGGTAATCTAGACAATTGCCGTCATAATAATTTAAAAACAGTATGCGCTAATTGTGTCAGTGTATTAAGCAAGGACGGCATTATCTGGCGGCAAGGCGATCTTGTCGCCGACTACTAGTCTTTCTGATCTATTGTATAATTCGTCAATAGTCCCGTTATTGTCAAGTACTCCGTCAAACTCACAACCAATCCAAGCCCATTCGCTAGCATGAATTTTTTTCATCTTCATAGCATTTAGACCTAGATTACTGCCTTGGTTTGCACTGAGCGCATCGTTATACCACTCGGGCAATTCGCCTCTCTGCACCCAATAGATTTTACCGCCTGCTTTTTTAATAGCTTCGATTTCGTTAGGAAATCGGCAGTCACTGATTACTACGTGATCTCGTGAATTGCGAATTTTGTTTTCTAATGAGGCAATCCAGATATCGTCATGAAATGCCTTTCGGCATACTTCTGTGCCCCAATATTGCAACACCCAACGTGGTGTTAGTGTTGGCATATCTAAACGTTCAGCCCACCACGGATCTACTTGTTCTCGCCATTCACGTGCAGCTTTAGTTCGGCCTTCTAGCATGGTACGATCCCAGCCAAAGACTGCGGCTACTGCATCTTTAAGGGTGGACGCAAAACTTTCTCTTCTAAATTCGTGGAAGTTAACTAGATAGTCAGCGACTGTGTCCTTACCGCTGCCAATAAATCCGCATATACCTATAATCATAAATGTCTCCTATTAGAAACATTATACTACAAATTTATTGCAAGGTCAAACCTTTTTAACCAATTATAAATGTATAACCGGATCCGCCAGAAACTAGTGTTTCTAATTCTTTAGTTAATCTTTCTAGGTCGGCGGTGGCTTCTGATTTCATAGCAGCGCCGTTTAGTGAGCTACCGCCACCTGGTCCTGCAATTTGAGCAAACTTTTCGCGAGCTTGCCCTAACATCATTTTACAATTAGCCAATGTGTAGTCTTTGATCCATTGTCCGGCATATGTATCTTCGATGATGGCAAAGTCAGGTTTAGTATTGTAGACCTGTATCATAACTTCTTCGAATCCTCTTGGGCGTTGTTGGATAGTTAATTTACGGCTTTGAGAATGCCATGTAAAGTTGATAAAACTTCCAAACATTTTGCCCACTAGCTCTTGATACTGTGAAAACAATTCGTAGGTCAACAGTCCGCCCATGTTTGTAGATGACAACAAATAGGTATTTGTGTAGGCCATGTTGAACGGTTCAAACACTGTACCGCCCGATCCGTTGCCACTACGTGATCCAACACTTCTACGGAAAATCTGTCGAACTTGTTGAACTTCTTTAGGTAAAATGTAATCGTTTTGATCTTGCTGTAGTGTTAAAAACAGATAGCTTTCTTCTACAGCATTATCTGAACGCTGGCGGAAAACACCCAAACTTCTATTTAGGGCAGTTTCGTAGTGTATAGGATCTAGTTCAATGTCAATCATGCCGTCGCCCAGCATGGCTTTGCAGTAGTCGTAAACGCTTTGTTTGGATTGATCAATTTGGCTCATACTGTTATTTATCGTAGCGGTAAATATACTACTATGCCAAGACTCAGTTTATACAGGCCCGAAAAGGGCAATGACTACAAATTTATAGATAAAACCGCCTGGGAAATGTTCCAGGTTGGCGGTACTGATGTGCTTGTTCACAAGTATATTGGGCCAGGATCTAGCAGCGATATTACCCCAACAACTCCTGCCTATACAGGCAATAGTGTTAGCAATATTCAAGATTTGTTATTTTTAGAAAACAGAGATAGAAAATACGATCCTGATATCTATCAATTACGGGGAGTATACAGTCTACAAGATATTGATTTTAATCTAAGTCAGTTTGGGTTGTTTTTACAAAACGATACAATTTTTATCACTTTTCACATCAACGATACTGTAGAAAAATTAGGTCGTAAGATTATTTCAGGTGACGTTATTGAATTGCCGCATCTAAAAGACGAGTATGCTCTTAACGATTTACAATTTGCTCTAAAACGTTTCTTTGTAGTCGAAGAAGTTAACAGAGCAGCTGAAGGATTTTCAGTAACGTGGTATCCGCACCTATATCGTGCAAAATGCAAACCCCTAGTAGACAGTCAAGAGTTTAAAGAAATACTGGACGGGGCAGCAGGCGAAGGCAGTGATCAAACTCTACGAGATATCATGTCTACGTATGAAAAAGAAATGCAGATTACACAGGCAGTTCTTGATCAAGCTGAAGCAGATGCACCTAAGAGTGGGTATGATACTACTCGCCATTACATGATACAGAAAGATGCAGACGGCAGAGTTGAACTTATAGATGCTTCAACTACTAAGTCATTGGCCAGCTTTCAAACACAGGCCACAGATGCTGAAGGTAATTTATTATTTGATGCAGATAATAATCCTATATACGTAGGATCTACAGCTAGCACCATTTACCAAAGCCCGGATTACGATGGTCCTAGAATTGGCGACGGTGATGGTATACCGCCAAATGGCGCTCCGTTCACTGCAGGAATTACGTTCCCTATTGCTCCATCTATTGGACAGTTCTGTTTAAGAACAGATTATCTACCTAAGAGGTTATTTAGATATAGTGGCACACGATGGATAAAGGTAGAGGACGTAAACAGAATGACAATGAGCAATATGGGCTACGAAGATGTAGTAGCTGGCGGTTCACCCAACGATGTGTTCCTAGATAAAGATGTACGAGTAACACACAAGACCAGTTTCATTAATAATCCTACACAATCTGTAGTTAATGGACACGTAGTTAAAGAGAAGCAAAGCCTTACCAAGGCTCTTAGACCAAAGGCAGACGAGTAATGGACTATTTTTATGACGGGCAGATAAGACGGTATGTCACACAGTTCATGCGTGTGTTCATAGGGTTCAAATACAAAGCCGGAGACGGTACATTGAATCATGTGCCAGTAATGTATGGTGATATGACTAGGCAAGTGGCTAGTATAATCAAAGATAACAGTGAAAACAAAATGTCCACTGTGCCTAGAATTGCCTGTTATATTTCGGGTCTAGAAATGGACACCACTAGATTAGCCGATGCTAGCTTTGTTAGCAAATTACATATCAACGAACGTGCTTGGGAAGAAAATGCCGGTGCGGTAGAGTATAAAAATTATCAAGGAGCAGGGTACACCGTTGAAAGACTAATGCCTACTCCGTTTAACCTGTCAATGAAAGCTGACATATGGACTTCAAATACTGATCAAAAATTACAACTAATGGAACAGATTCTAGTACTGTTCAATCCCAGTTTAGAAATACAAACCACTGACAACTACATTGACTGGACCAGTCTCAGTGTTATTGATTTATCTACGTTAAATTTTAGTTCTAGAACTATTCCCCAAGCAAGCGATAGTGAAATTGACATATGCTCTATTGAATTTAAAATGCCAATTTATATTAGCCCGCCTGCCAAGGTCAAGAAGTTAGGTGTTATTAGAAATATTGTTGCCAACGTGTTTGGTGAAAGCGGTGATGTACTCAATCTTGATGATTTAATCTATGCCGGTAATGGAAACTCAATACACACTAGAAATGTTAGCGGAAACTTTAGAATATTATTGTTAAAAAGCAGCAATGATCAAGCCAACGACTTCGATGTATCAATTGTTTCTCCCAACGAAGTTATTATCAATAACAAACTAGAACCTCCTACAAAGACCAGCCAACCAATCGATTGGAATACCATAGTAGGTATTTATGGTGGGTATATTTCTGGAATCAGTAAGATATTCTTCTTACAGGCAGACGGTAATGAAATGGGCGGTACTTTTGTAATCAATGAGCTAGACCCTACACGCTTGTTGGTAAACCTTGAGGATCGGCCGTCGAATACTGTGATTTTTAGTTCAGTATATCCTGCTGGTCGTACTACTGTGGATGCCATTGTTGATCCCTACAAGTTCAACCCTAAACGTCCTAACAAAGAAACTGCCGATCAATCTATAGTTGCAGGCACTAGATATTTGGTGTTAGATGATGTTAATACTAGTACTAATGTAGGGACTCTAGTTGACAATCCACCGTTCAACCCAACCTTTAACTATGATGGGCCCGATGCCTGGAAAAATCTAAATGGCAGTGATCCTGTAATAAAGGCCAATGCTATTATAGAGTGGAGTGGTACTGCATGGGTTGATTTAATTCCTACTTGGGTAGTTTCTACTCCAACTCCGTTAACCACTAGTACACAGGTATATGCTTCAAATCAAATTGTTATCTATGATGGAGTGGCCTATCGAGCAACTGCTAATATAACTCAAGGCGACAACGCTCTAGTACCGTCAAATAATAACAAATTTGCAGTAGTTAGCTTGCTGTTTCAAAATTTAAAAACAGGCATTCAATATCGTTGGGGCGTGGACAGTCAGTGGATGAAGAGTTTTGAGGGCGAATATATGTCAGGATACTGGAGATTCGATCTAGACCCTGTATAAGTAATAGATGCAACAACGTGCCGGATTACTTTTTCTATCTAAAACCACTAGTAGAATCCTATTGATCCTAGAAGATCAAAAATGGACTGTGCCCACATTTCCTCGAAGTTCTACTCTTTTAGAAGATGCTGATAGTCTTATGTCTGAATATGCAGTTGGTAGAATACTGCCAATAGAATTATATCTCAGTGAGGATCGGGGATTTGAATACGGCACGTATGTTTGTCTAACTGAAAAAGAATTTTTAACTTCGGCTAGTCAAACAATCTGTTGGGCAAACGTTGATTGTCTTCCTAAGAATCTGCATGGCGGACTAAAAACAACATTAAATAATCAGCTTATTAGAGCAAAGATTGATACTATACTGGTACTAGAAAATGATTCCAAAAATACAAAATAGTCAACGTTTCAAAGACGATTACAAAAACTATCAAGAAAGGATTATAAAAATATCCGAACCGACAGCGCAAAAAGAGCTGATTGATCTCTTGGTGAAGTTGAAAGAGCAGGTATCCTATATTGACCGTAGTCACGACAGCATGATGATTACAGGAAGAATAAACAGTGAAGTTTCTGATCTACGTTCAAATTTGATAACAATCAAAAAATCGTTAGATCAGAAACTGGTTCACTGGGAACGTATTCAGGCCAATTAAGCCTGCGCTTCACCCCAACGTAAAATAATCGACGCTGGTACCGCAGTACCCGATACCTTGTAAACGTTAATGGCCAATACGTCTGGGCCATTAGGGAATGTACCACGTCCACCAATTGCTGTTGTTGTAAGTTCTTTCAATTCACCTAGATCTAGCTCATTAGTACTTCCCGGAGTTGAAATAAAGGAAAATACCTGTTCGCCTGGAAGAGCAGCTGGAAAATCTCCGAACTGGAATGTTATGGTGGCTGCTGCTGCAACTGAAGTGTTTGCATTCTGCGTAAATGTCACCCGTCGAACTGTTGTAACTCCCAATGTTCTAGTTGTAACTGCTGATACCGAAGTTCCTGCAGGAAATTGCGTAGTTGATGTATCGACTCTGGTACCAATGGTTGCGCCGGATGAGTTCCATGACGCATTGGTAAAGAATAGATAGTTGGTACTTGCATATGTTGCCGCAGTTTGTGGAATCTGTACAGTTACTGATATTGCAGAGTTAGCAGGTGAGTTTGAACTGGCATTTGCGCTCATAGTAATAACAGTATAGCCCACAGCAGTGATACTAAGTGCAGATCTTTGAATGTTAGTCACTGTTCTATTTCCCACAAGATAAGTAGCATTAATTAAAATATCTCCAATTTGTAATCCGCTAGCATCATATTGAGCGTTAGTGATAATAAATGTATTTCTATCAATCCTAAACGAATTAGTATATGTTGTAGTAGTCACTGCAGGTGTTGTAACAGTAGTTTGCACAAGTCCTGACACTGCTGCTGTGGCAGTTGTTAATGGAACTCCACCCCAGTTGATAGATCCACCAAGTGCAATTTGTGCAAAACTTGGCTGGCCGCCTGCACCAGAACTCGACAAACCTGTCCAAATAATGTTGCTTGGGTTTGCAGGATAATTTCTAGGATTTAACACTCCTTCAATAACCAAAACGCCTGTACCAGTATCAGCAGCAATTGCCAAACTCTTTAGCAACAACTGAGCCCTGTTTAATAGATCTCGTTCTCCTAGATCTCCCACAAGTGCGTTAGACACACTGGGAGCCAATCGAATCATGAAAGCTGTTTGTTTAGTGGTAGTCACGCTGACCGCTGCCGCTGCATAACTGAAAATATATCCTCGATCTTCGTCAAACAATCCGTCTGTTAATAGTGCAGATCCCCAATGACTAATTGTAGGGGTTAGTATGCAACTGATTAAATTAACGCCAACCCCAGCGGCGTGTGCCGCTGCTGTACTACCAGTGAACGAACGATTCAAACCTGCAACAAAGTTATTCAAACTGGTTGCTCGTGTACAGCCAGTTAGTGTGTCTCCGGACTTATTTGAGTATGCAATAATTTCATTGTCAACATACACTGTGCCCGCATCTGGAAATCTAGCTGCATTTGTTAGTGTCATTGATGTTGCAGATGAGTTGATTCCTGTTTTTAATTTACTTCTTGCTGAAGCATTTTCAACTTCATATCGAACTGGCAAGTTAGCTGTACGCATGTATGCTTCTGTGTTTACGTTTGAGTTTCGAATTCTATGCAAGAAAATAAACTTACCGTCTGATCCTCTTATCATGTATTCGATAAATCCAGCCGCATACCATGAGTATTGAATACCGATCATCTGCATTCTACATACGTCAAGATTGTATCCCGAAGGACCTGTACCGTCGGCCTTGTCCATGTTCCATTCACGTTGAGGAATAATTAATTCCGTAATCACACACAACTTAGCACCGCTGATATTATTCACACCACGCCAGTCAGGAGTCACTGTCATTTGAGTATTGCTGGTAATTCCGGTAACTGTGTGTGTCATTCCTCTTAACACCACCTTGTCTCCAGCTTTTAACTGTTCAGCAAGACGTGTTCCAGTTCCGCTTATGAGATTACTTTCAATGTTTATGGACACTGTTCCTGTCAACTGCTGAGTACTGCTTCGTCTAACAAGAGCCATTTCTCGACCATCGTACTGATAAAAAATTCCGTTCTGTTCGTCAAATGCTCCTACTCTAACTGTGGAGCCGTGCCAGCTTCTTGCTAACATTCTAGTGTCAGATCCTAATTCGGCTGTTGTTGTCGATAGCGGAACTATTGATCTTACTGTGAATGTTCTAGAACTGAGTACAGATTCAACTGTGTATACACCGTTGTATTCAAATGATACCATTCCAACAATTTCAATTGTTGCACCTGCTTGTGCTCCATGATCTGTATCGTCTGTGGTAATAGTAATAATACTGTTTGCTGTTAACGCAGCCGCAGTTGCTGAAGAAATGTTATAACTAGGTGCAAATAATGCACCTGTGGTATACATCATGCCTTTACCAGACTGGTATCGAATATATTTTTTGCTCTGACGAATTGCCTGCGAGCCGTATTGCGGACCACCAGTGCCTAACTGAACACCACCGTCAAACGGTCTGTGTGTAAAAAAGGTATCGGGTCTAGCATATAGTGCTCCTGTAATAGCAGCAGTAGAATTTATAGATCCAGTAGTTCTTGCTGGATATCTAAGTCTAGTATCAGTTGGAACTTCAGTGACAACAAATGGACCTGCTGCCACTTGGTGGTTAGCTGAGGTCAGTGTAATTGCTTGTGCTGTTGTTGTTGAAGGTACCACTGCCACAAACTTATCAGGAGCTCCTGAATATGCAGCATATGCAACGGCCTCATAGGCAGCGGTTGAGGCACTGGCTCTTTCAGTGTAGCTACCGGTTTCTCCAGTAAATGACGTTAAGATCAGGCCGGCACTGTCTGCCACTATAACAAAGTTTTCGTCTCCGAATACCAAATCATTCCATGTGCCTGACACTGGTAATGTGACTGCTACCCATGAAGTTCCGTTAGTTGATAGCGCCGCTACCGCAGTGTTTCTTGCTACCGCTAAAAATCTAGAGTTTCCAAATGTAACAGCATTCCATGTTGTGCTAGCCGGCAATGTTGAAGCAGTCCAGTTTGCTCCGTTGTCTACAGAATAAGCTGCTGCTGTACCACCTGTGGCCACAGCCACGAAGAACGCTGAAGTTCCAACTGTACCACCAGATACATCTTGCCAGGTAGTTGAACTTGGTAGTGTAGCAGTTGTCCAAGTAATACCATCTACGGAATACGCTGCTTGAGCAGAGCCACTTCGTACAGCAACAAATGCTCCATTAAAATAGGCCACACTGGTCCATGTTCCTGAAGTTGGTAATGCACCCATGGCCAGCCAAGTTGTTCCATTATTTGTAGAATAATTTCCAACGGTGCCGCCACTAGAGATAGCCACCCAATATGTTGTAATGCCAATTGGACCAGCAGCAATGCTGGTCCATGTTTCTCCTGCGGTTAAAGTTCCGCCGGCAGTCCATGTTGTTCCATTGCTAGAAACTGCTGTGAAAGTGCTGCCTGATCTAATAGCAACGAATCTGCCACCAAATCCGGCCACATCAACCCATGTACCGGAACTTGGAAGAACTGTTGCAACTGCGGTTAGCTCTGGAGCAGGAGTTGAAGTAATATTGGCCAATATGGTTGCGCCTGGAACTAGTCCGTGTTTGGATGTAAAGTCAACTTGTATGGTACCGATTGCACCAACATCCAACGCTGTCCCAGATAGAAGTTCGCCGGTTAGTGCTTCACTCAAGGTTAGTGAAGGGTATATTGAAATACTGCCGCCGGAGAACGGTGTGCCGCTAGCGCCAGCTGAATCAATTACGCCGCCAGTTGAATTAGAAACCGTTATTATAACATCGTTTAATGGTGTTGCACCACCTACACTAGTGCCAGAGATTAAAATCTTATTGCCGTTTCTATAACCTGTGCCACCATCTGTAACTTGACTGCTATATGATCCGGAAATACGTTCTATGGTAAATTCTGCTCCTGCACCAGCGTTTGCTACATTAGCTGATGTAGGTGCCGCATAATTTCCATTGCCTGTTACACCAACTGGTGTGCCAACTAATTCCCAGTCAACTATAGCACCACTTGTGACACCGTTAACTTGAATAACAATATTGTTGGCTGGGCTAGTTCCGCCAAAGCTGGTTCCAGCCCACGTTACGGTATCTGTTGGTAGAAAGTTTGTTCCGCCGGAGGCCAACGACACTGAATATTCGCCAGTTCCTCCTATTCGTATCACGGTAATAGTTGCACCAGCACCTGCTGCACTGGTTGTAGATGATTGGCTAACTGCGGTATAAGTGCCACCTCCGGAGGAGGCTGTTCCGCTATAGCTAAATCCTGTGATTGAGCCGCCGCTATCTATACTAGTAACAGTGATGATTAGATCGTGTGTGACTACTATTCCACCTAACTGATTGCCTTCAATTTTGATTCGGTCGCCTACTGCATAGTTAATGCCGTTGGATGAGCTGTCCTGCGGATCAGTGACAGTGTATACTCCAGAAATTCGTGACACATTAAAAGTTGCCCCCGAACCAATGGCCGGTACTATTGTGCCAGTAACTCCTGTATCAATGCCGTCTGCACCTAATTTTGTAAGCCCACATGCCGCAGAAAGATTAGCAACACCGCTGATAATAGAGTTAATATATACTGCATTACCCGCGCCGTCGTCAAAGGCCATACCGCTTGATATTCCTGCATAATTGGTCAGTGATATTGTGGTGTCAGTTGGAGAAATATTATTTTTTGCGAATCCCGTTGTCACTGTAGTTCCATTAAGAGCTGATACAGATGTTCCTGCTGGAATAAACAGACTTCCTGTGATTGGGGCTCCTGATGTTGGTGTGGTTCCTGAGTAGGCAATTCTCAACGAGGTAATAGGAGAATCAAATACTGAAGTAATCGTACTGGTTGAGCCGTTGCTGGCAACACTGAATGTAGGGGCTCCAATGCTAGCACCAGTATAAAATCCAGCTTGCCTAATTTGTGCAAAAGAAGTGAACAGACTTTCACCAAGTGTTACGCCTACTTTGGCTGAGGCATAATAGGTAAACGATACTGCACTTGGAATATTATAAACTAAAAAGGTACCTTCTGCCCTAGAAAATCCGTTGGTGTTGCTAGATAGGCCTTTGACAGTGATAGGAGTTCCAACTGAATAACCGTGTGGTCCGTTAGTTGAAACTGTAATCAATGACGCTCCAAAGAATCCTGTAGTTTCTGATGCGTCAGTGGTGATAGAATTAATTGTTAAATCAGTTGCAGGAATTTCATAGAAGCTAGGATAGCTTCTTAACAGTCCTAGCGCCTGCCATTTAGTTGGCTGTAGTCCGTATTCAAAGTCAGCGTCAAGCATGGCCTGCGGAGCAGCAACACGCATACGTTCAATAGCGTCTGTACCAAAAGACCAAGGGCGAATTGTTTGATATTCTTCTTCAACAAATATTTGTAAATCTGTTGTTGCTGTGAGCGTTGATGTATTTTCTGATAAATTAACTGTGGTAATTGTATCAGTGGTTTGCCACCACGATGGGTAATCTAAATCGCTTAGTAATTCGCCGTCTCCGCTACTTCTACCAGTTTTATATTCGAAAGTAACTGTGTTTGATGGGTCAGCAAAATTATATAATATCTGTCCAGTGTTGGTATTTGTTATCAATAAGATTTCGCTTGGCATATAATTGCCTAACAGCCTGATAGAACTTACACCTGAAACTTTTGCGGCCATTGCTGTTGGACCATTCTGAATAACATTACCTAAAATTTGAAATTCGCTGGTTATTCTTGCTGCGGCCGGAGCTTCTGCGTTATCGCCTGTTGTACTAATAACCTGAGATACTGTTGTTTGTCCGTAGGTTGGAGTTACCGGATTGTTTGTAAAGATAAAATTGTTAATAATATCTCTTATGTATGCCTGGCCCGCAATTTCAGGGGATACATCACCTCGAATCATAGGTTCGCCGTTGATATGAAAATAATCAGCTACCTGTCTAATTTTTACATTACCACCGTAGCGTAAATCATGCAAAATAGCATCAATAAAATAGCCCACATCTCTAGTACACTTTGCTGGTGCATATGTATATCCCACATACGGTGCGGAATTACTTGCTATCCTTGCATTTATAAATGCCACTACCTGGGCTTGAATGAAGGCTTTGTTTGCTGCCAACAGGGCATAGGCCTTAGGAAAAGCATTAGCATCTTTGCTTATTCCCGGTTCAAATACGTAAGTTTTTATCTGTTTCTTTGCCATTTAATCTTTTCCTTATGCTCCGAATGCTATCGAAAACGCTGTTACTCTTGCATCAACATAATCTTTTCTAGTCAAGTGACTGGCTAATGTTGGTGTGTTGTTTGCGGCTGCATCTAAAAATGTAGCGTCTGCTGGAGTATTTTCTCCGATTGCTATATTATCCATATTGCCAGTCTCCGAACTGTTAATGACCACTGATCCGTTATCTATACTGATAAAATTAGTAGATGAAATTCCAATGAAAACATCGCCGTCTACCTCAAGTCTTTCTAATACTCCTAGATTTCTTAGATGACTGTTAGTGATATTAGTTGACAATGATACCGTTGAATCATCGTCATCAAAAAGTGTGATGCCGTTTAAATTTAAGTTTGAAACAGATAGCGTTCCGCTTATAGTAGTAGTTCCCGATACAACTATATTGTTAGCTAGATTAACATTGCCTAATTCGTCTACTGCAAATCCGGGACTTGCAAATCCATAGTTCGATTTTAGTGGGGAGTATTCAACAGTCATTTTGTTCTCTTATAAATCATTTATAGCATGATAATAGCTAACGCTGAATATCAATTTTTTTGATTCTGGTCCAATTGGAGATGCTAGAAGTGTTACTTTTGAATCGTTGACTGTAGCAGATAAGTTTATCATATCATCTTGTAACGAAGTTCTGCCATATATTGTAATACTAGCCGAAGACGGGCCAGCAACTACTAAACATTTAATAATTTCTTTGTCAACGGTTCCGCCGTCCACGCATATAGTATATTCTGCAGACATAAAATCGCCCACGTAAAATTCGTCAATAACTGTATTGGGGGAAATTTCAACCCAAGGGCCTTTATAACTGAGATTAACTCCGTTGTTAAATCTTAGGGTGCCCTTGAGTCCGCGTAAAAAATATCTAGTAAAGTCCATATAGATCCACTGGTGTATTGAGTATTTAGCATAAACAACATCGGCAGGGAATTAACGGACTTTGATTAGTTGGCAATTTTTAGCAATTTCTTGTATTCAGGAAGATACAAGTATTCTATTTTGCTTTTTTGCAGTGTTTCTATAGCATCAAACAAGGTTTCTACTAGTGGATCTCCACCTAGATTAAAGCTGGTGTTGAAAATTATCGGGCAACCTGTAGTATCATAAAATTCTTTAATGAGATTATAATAATGCTGATTCTGCTCAGCGGTTACAGTTTGAATACGGCAGGTTCCATCAATGTGTATGATACTAGGAATCTTTTCTTCGATACCCGGTTGACAATTTACTGCATACATCATGTGCGGAGTATCTGTCATACCACGCAGATCAAACCATTCGTGTACATGTTCCTGCATAATTGATCCTGCAAACGGGCGGAAATATTCTCTATTTTTAACGCTGTTTACATAATCTTTTCCGTCTGTGAATCTAGGATCAAACAAAATGCTTCTATTACCTAATGCTCTAGGACCGTTTTCGCTGCGACCTTGAAAGAATGCAACAATGTTTTTGTTAGTTAGCAGGTCCACAATGTCTTTATCTGTAGCATCTGTAATTTCAGCGCCATGTGATTGCTCAAAGGCAGCAATATCCGATTCTGTATAGTTGTATTTAAATCCCAAATACAACCCATCTTTTGAATAATCTACTGTAGATTGAGGCTCGATACCTTTGTAAAACATCAACGCTGCACCTATGGCTGTGCCAGCATCGTTCGAGATCGGCTCTACATAAATTTCAATCCCTTCATCTTTTAGCTGTCCTAGATACCAGTAATTTGCCACGCAGTTTAATCCGTACCCACCGCTAATAACCACTTTCTTTTGCCCAGTCATTTCTACAGCTTTTCGAATTAATCGTAAAACTTGTTCTTGAGTTTGTGTTTGACAGGCATATGCTAGGTCTCTACGATTGTCCATATAGGTAACATCCTTGTTATCCCCCCAAGACAGCTGTGTAGCATCGTTACTGAGATACGAAAATAATTCAGCGTTTATTACAGCACCATTTGGATATGTTGGCACAGTGAGATTTCTATTGGCCAGTGGCGCTATTCCTGCGTCATCGAACAATCTAGGAATGTTTGGATTTTCTTTTCCGTACGGGAACAATCCCATAGTTTTCCCTGCTTCAATACTCGACCATCCACAATACCGGGTTACAGCTTCGTAGACTTTGGTTATGCCTGCACGATCTGTAATCAATGCTTCGTGTGTTTGCCCAGGTTCGTCATAGATTTCGCTGTCAAAACTTTTAACCAACGCACCAGCATTTGGTCCTCTGAGTCCAATATGTTTATAGACTGTTTTAAAACTTGAAGGATATTTACAGTCATAAATGCTTTCAGTTTCCCATCCAACAATTTGATCGCCGTTGATATTTAGCGGTATAAAAGTACCAGCTCCGTCTACAATTAATGCCACTGCTTGATCAAATCCCGATCTATAAAATGCACAGGCTGCATGTAATTTATGGTGTACGTGACTGAGATCAATTACCTGTGGATGCTTGTAGGGATTTTCTTTTCTATTGATTAATCCTAATTTTCTTGCCAGTCCGGTATAGATGTCATCCCCACTGAAATCGACTTTACCTGCAGTTTCTTGCAGACTTTGTGTATGTGCAATCACAAGATAATCAATTTTATCAGTGTAGTCTAGTATCTTAAGCATGGCAGCATAAGGGCCGCCGTCGTATTTGTTCCTGCTTAATCGTTCTTCTTCTATCGAAAATACAATTTCACCGTTTTTTAGTAGACAAACACTGCTGTTGTGTCCGCGAGCGAGTGCTGCAATCCAAATATCTTTTTTCATTATGTTCCTTTAAAATCCGTTAGGCCAAGTGGGCCATACCATATGATCCACCGAACTAGGCCAGTCTATTCGTTTGGCCAGTGTGAGTTCGAATATAATTTTATCAAATTTCATTCTTTTTTGTAAGCTGTGTAAATTATCTGCAAGTTCTTTGACAGCAGTTATCGTAGTGTCTGTTAATTTTAGTTTGTCTTTTAATTCTTGTTCTATCCATATAATGTGTTGATGTGGCGAGGGGTGTGTATCAAAAAACTTGTGTCCAGGCTCGTTTGTGTCATCGAATTCAAAAGTTAAATCTAAGTGCTCTTTTGCTACAAGTTCCAACGGTGTAAGCCAGTGGGCAGCATGATCTTTCCATATTTTTTCTTCATAGATTTTTAAGTTGGCAATGTTATCCCATGCGAACTCGGTTTTAATTTTAGGATTATTGTACTCGAGTTTTTCTCCTGATCCGGGTGCGTCTCTTAAATCATCCCCCATGTTTCGGATGTCTCCTATGCTGGTCATATACCATTCACACCCTATAGATTTTAAAAACCCCTGAGTTAGGCCTATGTTGTTTAGTGTATGCATGAGATATGCCGGTTCATAGAAAAACGTGTCAACCCATTTTTGATCGTAGAGGGGTTGATTTAGGTAATTAAAAATGCTGCCAGCAGTTTTCCAGTTACTATGTCTTTCTGGTAAACTGTGTTCGTGATACCAATCATTACGCAAATGACTGCTCCACTGTATAATAATCACATCGTCTTTGGTAAATGTATGCCTCTGGTGTGCTTCTACAATTCTTTCAGCAATAGCCCTATTTCCTAGCCCTGCTAATCCCCAATTGTAAAATTCGTCATAGTCGATCGATATCAAATTAGCCCAAGTAGGCCAGGAATAGCTAGTATAGCTACACCCAAATGTAAACAAACGTTTCATATTAAAATCCCATTATCCATGTCGGCCACTTCATTTTTTCATATTTCTTTTCAAAAAAATCACTAGTAAATAATTTTTCTGTAAACTGCATCTTACTAAATTTAAATTTATTAAAGTGATCGTCAACTCGATCGGCTACGCTAAAGGCAAAATCCATAGTCTCTTTTGATAAATTCAGTCGGTCAGCCAGTTGACTTTCGATCCATAAAGCATGTTGCCTTGGCGTGGGATGAAAATCGTCTGTGAATTGTTTAGTGCCGCCGCGGACATCGTCTACGTACTTGTAGGTATGTTCTTTATGTAGCTGTGCGTGAGTTTCCATGGGCATGAGCCAATGATCTTTATTATTTTCCCAGATCGATTTATTATAGATGGCTAGTTCTGGAATCTTTTCCCATGCCAACATGTCAACGTTAACATCACCGGGTGTGGGAATATGCCCTAGTTCTCCATAATCTGCGTGATTCCTTAGGTCGGCGCCTAGATTTCTTATATCGCCCATGCTGGTCATATACCACTCGCAGCCTATAGATTTTAGCAAACCCTGAGTTAACGAAATGTGATTTAAGGTATGCATGAAATAAGCAGGTTCATAAAAGAACATCTCTACCCACTTGTCGTCATAGATTTTTTCATTAATATAGTTGAATATACTACCGCTGGTTTTCCACTGATAGGGCCTGTCTGAACAACTATATTTGTGCCACCAATCATTGCGCAAGTGGCTGCTCCATTGCACAATGATTAAATCATCTTTAGTGAATTGATGCTTGACATTGGCTTCAGCAACACGTTCGGCAATAGCTCTATTACCTAGCCCTGCCAATCCCCAATTATAAAATTCGTCGTAGTTAGTTGATAGCAAATTGGCCCAGGTAGGCCATGCATAGTTAGTGTAACTACAACCAAAAGCAAAGAATCTCTTCATTCGTTAGCAAGTTGGGCAAGTAGGTGCAGATGTTACTGCAATTTCATCTGTCGTAGATTGCAACATAGGAAATTTTTCCATTCCTTTTATCACAGACTCTACAATAGTGCTTTCGATCTTGTCATTCATTTTCATAATACCGTCGTTGCCTCGATCTGCAACATCGTCCATGGTAATTCTGATTGGACTGTATTGACGTACTTCGCCACCCATATCTAAAATGTCTAATTTATCGTAGTCCATGTAGGTAACATTGATTGGAAATGTTGAACCAAGCACTACAGACAACGGCTTGTTTAAAGCTACTGCTAGATGTTGTCCTACTGAGTCGCAGCCTAAGAAATAATCTGCTTGACCGATAATAGCAGCCCATTGTCTTAATGACACGTTTTGGGGTAGTGCTACGGGATCTTTACAGCCATGCTTTTGAAAGTCTATCCCAAGCTCACTCATTACAATGACTGCAATGTCTGCTTTCTGCAATTTTTTCACAATCTCAATTACATGAACTCCTTCGAAACTTCTTCCGCTCGGGTCATATATAATATTATTGTCAGCTTTAACACCACGGCCAAATGGCTGCATCACAACT
>Ga0209191_1001195_pt1 | contig 17484 bp, 15 predicted proteins | sample S_130626_EF_Meta_FD_187320 | JGI IMG/M metagenome (GOLD analysis project Ga0209191, IMG submission 187320) | Freshwater microbial communities from Lake Simoncouche, Canada to study carbon cycling - S_130626_EF_MetaG (SPAdes) (version 2) | ecosystem: Environmental > Aquatic > Freshwater > Lake ...
CTGGCGGTACGAACCTGACACCGGATGTAGCCGCTGGCATAGCTGAATTTGCAAATAATCCCATCGTCTCTACAGCAAATAAGGTTGAGCAAGCTACTGGCTCTGTGAACCTGACACCCCTTGACCTTGCTGTAATTGACAGGGTGTCGGATATGGAGAACGACCCAGCAACAGACGAAATTAAAGTTACTGGCAATAAAACCGAGCCCGCTGTTGTCAATTTGGATCCCGGCCTTAGTACGGTTAGTGACACGCTACCCGCGTTAAAACCAGATCCTGCGCTAACCGAAAAAACCACCTTAGAAAAAATAAAGGATGCTGCTCAGTTAGTTAGCGCTGCATCCACCCTAGTCCCGCTGGTAACAGGCGCTGTAGGCGGTGGCGGCGGCGATGGCGGTACGTTACCGCGAGACACCACTCGCCTGAACTTTGTGAAATCCACACTGAGGCCAACGCTTACCGGCGGTATTGGCGGAACTGGTGGAACGGGCGGAACTGGTAGCCGCTATCCTTATACGCCAACAACGTATGGCCGTGCGGGTGGAGATCAGGAGACAGAGTATCTGTTCTTTACGAGAGATCCTATAACCGGCGAAGAATTAATTCAAAGCGGAACTCCGGTTACAAATACTAATACCACTCCCGCCGCTGCCCCCGGCAAAAAAGAAGGCGGCGAAATCGAGGATGATATGGTAAAGCATCTTGTAGAGTATCATAAGAACGGTGGTCACCAAGGCCCCGGACAGGTGAAAGGTATAGGTAGCGGTCAGGAAGATAAGATTCCTGCATGGCTATCGGATGGTGAATATGTTTGGAGCGCTCAGGATGTGGCTGACCTTGGTGATGGATCTACTGATGAGGGCGTGCGACGTCTTGACAAAATGCGCCAAATGGTGCGTCAACAAGCTGGCCGCAAGGACGTAAAAAAGATTGCAAAACCCCAGAAGGGTATAGATAGAATGCTTAAAGCTGTTGGAGGAATGGTATAATGGCTCTCACACAAACCATCACAGAGACTAAGCTACCTCAGTGGCTCGTCGATGCTTATACCAAGAGCATTGAGCGGGGCTACACCGCCACGACTGCTGACTATCAGCCTTACACTGCCGGCCCACGGATTGCTGAGTTCTCCCCACAGGAGCAGCAAGCCTATCAGATGACATCCCAGAACGTCGGGAACTACAAGCCTTACACGCAGGCTGCTGGTAATTATATCGCAGGCGGCACGCAATCGTTCACGGATCCCGGTGTCGCGTCTAGTTATATGAATCCATACACCCAGAATGTCGTATCTGGTATTGGAGCTGCGGCTGGTCGGAACCTGTATGAGAATCTGCTGCCTCAGGTGAACAAGACATTCATTGGTGGCGGTACGTTTGGTGGTAGCCGGAGCGCTGAGTTTACAGGACGCGCTATTCGCGATGCAAATGCGGCTGCTCTGTCGGCCCAGAACGAGGCTATGCAGAAGGGTTATGAGAGCGGCATGGGTCAGTTCAACACTGAGGCCGGTCGCTATCTCACGGCTGCTGAGCGGGCGCAGTCGCTTGGTCGTGATGTGCAGAGCTTGGCTGGTACAGATACGGCGGCTCTTGAGGCGGCTGGACAGAGCCAACGCGGGATGGAGCAGCGGTCGCTTGATTTGATGCGAGAAGATTTTACGAACCAGCGCGATTATGATTACAACCAAGCGATGCGCTTTCAAAATTTCGTCGGTACACCAAGCGCACAGGGTTCCGGTAGTGTTTATAAGCAGGAGCCGGGCGTAAGTAATACCGCAGCAAACATCGGCGCTGTGGCAACGGGTATTGGCACGCTGGCGAATCTGTTTGGGGTAAAGAAGAAGGAAGGCGGCCCAATCAACGCCGATGGCAAGCGTAACATCAAGCATCCGATGCACGGGCTTGGATGGCTGAAGGGAAAATAAGATGGCGATGACACCTCAGCAAGCACGGATGAGAGCGCTGCAGTTGCGGTCGGAGAGGCCTGAACTGCAGAACATGGCTGTTGATGATTTGATTGCGCAGATCATGGCGTCTGAAGGCATGGGCGATCCGGGCGCTGGTGCTGTTGGTAATCTTTCAAGCATTTTTCCAGCTAAGCTGGTCACTCCGGCTTCTCCAGCGCCGATGCAGGTTGCTCGGTTGTTGGCTCCGAAGCCGACTGCTGATATGGTTCCGGGTGCTGATGTTGACGCTTACCGGCGCGCACAGGAAGTTCGTGAACGCACAGGGCGGCCTCTAACCCCTGCTGCTACAGAGCAGGCTAACGCACGGGTGGATGACCTTGTTGCCGGATTACGTGCAAGCCCGGAAGCGCGGCCACCTGAGGTAGCTGCAGAGCCCAGCCCCATAGCTGCAGCTTTGAGTACGGCTGAAACTCCAGAAAAGCCAAAATTCACATCCCGTTTAAGGCCACAACTTGAAGCTGTGCAGGCTGAACTTGAGCAGCTAACGGCGCAGCGGGATACGCTAACGGCGCAAGGCCGGCCAGTTGATGCTAATATCACCTATGGCATACAAATTAAATCTGGCGTAGCTTCTAAGTTAAAAGCTATGGTCGATGCTGAAGAAGCTGCAGTTGTCGATGCGGAAAGCCTAGCTGTGTTGGAACGTCAGACCAATCGGCTTACCCGCGAAGAAGAGTTGGTTAAGCAAGCACGTAAGCGAGCTCCGGGCGATGCGTTAATTGCATTTGGTAATGCGCTTGCAGGCGCAAAGGCCGGTGAGAAATTTGCCTCTGTTTTAACTCGTGGACTGGTGGCTGGAAATGAAAGCTACACAAATGCTCGTAATGCGGGTGAGGAATCTCGTCGCACCATTGAAGAAAAGCGTGATGCGCTTATCATGAAGAATCGTGAATTGATTGAGAAGGCTCGTGCCGATGCAATTAATCGTGCCAATGCTGGAGCAACATTAACTGAAGGTGAAATGAGGTTTGCGAATCTCACGCAGGAAGGCGTAAATAATTTGGCTGAAGCACCACTTAAACTGCAAAAACTGACGGCTGAAACAAAAGAAGCTGAAGTTAAGGCTAATAATGCGCAAGTTGTGATTGATGCTGCATTAAACGAAAGCCGCGCTAAGGCTTTTAATTACATGCAGCCGCCTGCTGGCGGCGGCGGTGGTACTGGTGGTGCGCCTTCTCAAGCTCAAGCTACAAAACAAGCCGAAGGATCTGAGAGGGACTTAAAGAAACTTGAAAAACAAATTCTTGCATCTGAAGAAGATGGCAACCATCCACAGACGTTCCAGTTATTACAACAATATGGAAGAGTGAAAGCTAAATTTAACGAAGTTGCAGCAGCCGCTAATCGTTCTCCTATTATTGCAAAAGGCTTTCCAATTACATTGCGAGGATTTGAAGCCTACGTTAAGAAAAATGGGTTTCCTTCTGGCGGCAGCGCTGCTCCGGCTAGGGCTGCTGCTCCGGCGGGCGGTACTAAAGTACGCACGTATGATCCCGTAACTAACACGTTGAAATAACCATGCCTATCACAGTTCGCGCACCTGACGGAACACTTGTCAACTTCCCTGACGGAATGTCTGACAGCGATATAACGCGGGTGATGCGGCAGAATTATCCACCTTCGTCGGCTGCTGCTCCAAAGCCTAAGCCAAAGAAAAAAGAAGAAGAGTCGTTTCTCAGCGGGGTCATCCCGAGGTTTACGGGTGGAATTGGAACTCTTTTATCCGACGTTGGTTTGGCAGCAGAGCAATATGCTCCAATCCTTGCTAGGTTAAATAATGCTGGTGCGCCGGGCATTGCAATGGCTGGCGCTTTGAGCCGTGATCTTGGTAAGAAAATTAAAACCGAGTCTGATGCCTATCTACCTGAAGCAAGTAAGCAAAATCTTATTGAGCAACAAGAATATATTCGCACTGCAAAGCCCGATATATTCTCTCAAGCTCTTTCTGTATTTGGCCGGGCAGCTGCAGCCAATCCCACTGTCGGCCCCTTGGCGCGTCAGTTCTTGCCTCAAACTTCTGCAGATGCGGCTCGTGAAATAGCTACGGTTAAAGCTCCGTTACGAACGGGACGAGGGGCTGCTGAGTTTGTGGCCAGTCAGCTTGCACCTACGCTTATCCCAATGGGCGGAGGCAAGGCTGTACAGCTTGCAAGGGGCGCATTCCTCCCAGTTGCAGGACGCGAGGCTGCTAAGGCTCTTCTTGCCAAGGAGGTCGGCATAGGCGTTGCTACTACGGGTGGCGTAATAAATGCGGCTAGTGCTGGTAGCCAAGCCTACGAAGACGTGCTTGCTAAGGGTGGAACCCAAGAAGAGGCTGATCGCGCATTCAAGATAGCAGCAGTTGGCGCTGGGGCTGTGTCTGGTGCTGCGTCCAGAATGACAGGTCTTGAGCAGCTGGCGTTTGCTGAGAAGCCAGCGCGGGGTGGCATTCTTCGTTCAGCTGGTCGCGCAGTTATAGGTGAGGCTCCGCAGGAATTCGTTGAAGAAGGTGGCGCTACGCTGGCAACGAACGTCGCTAAGCTCGGCACTGCAGCAGAAGTTCCTATCGGTGAAGATGTTCTGTCTTCCGGTGCTTTAGGTGCTATCGGCGGCGCGACAATCGCTGCCCCTATCGGCGGCCTTCAGGGTGCTTTTAATAGGGGGGAGGTGGATGATGGCACTACACCGCCTCCGGCATCCTCACGCCCCTCACGACCGTCTGCTCCACCGCCTGCACCGCCTGCAGATATGGAAGCTCTGGCTAGGGCCCTTGGCCCTGTCGGTGGTAAGGTCACGCTCAACGAACCATCTGGGCCACGGGACTACACATACCAAGGCATCGATGAAGACGGTAGCGTTGTTCTTGCAGATGAAGATGGCGTAATCTACTCTGAAGATCCTGCTCAGGTTCAGGCTGCAATCAAGGCTGGTGTTGCTGCGCCAGAGAGCGGCTTGGGCGGCATGGCCTTTGGCATGGATATTACTGAGGATCTGCCTGATGTAGTTGCGCCTCCGCCACCGCCTCCACCGCCACCGCCAGCAAAGACCGTCATTAAAGAATATGTAATTGATGACGCGATTGATGCTGATGGCCCTGAGCCGGTCATGATTGTTCGTCGTTCTGATGGCGCATATATTAGGCGCGGAGATCAGATAATTGATGTCAGCCCTATGGTTGACGCCGGAATGTCAGATGAAAAGATAATTGCTCAGCGTATTGGTGAGGATACCACTGGCGCTAATGTTCGTCTTATAGAAGATCCTGATCTAGCACCGGATGAAGCAACCCCACCATCGCCTCCACCGCCTACTACAGACATAGGATCTAATAGGCCAAAGTTTACGGTTAAGCCTGAACCTGTACAAGAACTTGTACAACCAGAGCCGGTCGCACCGCCACCTCCGCCACCGCCTGCACCAACTACTACGCCACCATCACCCAAGATGACGCCAGAAGATACTTTGGCACTCAAGGAAGAGCAGGATTTTCTTGACCGTCTGGATTACGATCTTTCGAGCATGGCAGCAGAGCGTGCAGAAAATGCCTATGAGGGCATGGATCCAGAGACGGCAGAAGAGTACGCGCTACAGATTGCTGACCTTGAAGCAGCACGCAAAGATGCCCTTCAGAACATTGCATCGATTAATGCGCGTTATATTAAGCCAGCAGCAGCGGCGGCTACAGAACCAACTGAAGATACTGACGCCGAACTAAAACGTATCATGGGTAAGTTCCATCCGGAATTGCGTGACATGTTTATGCTGCCGGAAATTGAAAGCAAGATTGCAGAGGGTGTACCTTTCAAGGTTAGTGACATACCTGAAGCTCTGCGCAGAAATTTAAACCCAGATGATCGACAGATTGTGGCGCGGGCTCTTGCTGAAAATCCACAACGGTTAGTGGACGCTGCACGTACAACGCCATTCACGGCTCCAGATGGTGAGGTTATACAGCCTACGCCTACTGCTGCGCCACCTCCGCCACCGCCTGCAGCAACGAAAGCTGTCGATAATCAGGAGATAGAGAGACTTGGTAAAGAATGGGGAGAGGCTGAAGATCTCTACAACAGCGTCTATCGTGCGGAGCAACAAACCCCTGAGAACATGTCGGAAAAAGAAACGGAAATGTTTTTCCGTGGGCACGACAAGGCGTGGGATGACTCCCAACGTGCGGCGGCAAATTACTTCCGGGCCAAAGGTAGCATTCCAGACCTTAAATTCTCTCTAAGCCAAATTGGTACTCGCACTGCCGATGAGCAGATGGAGTTAAATTATCTTGTCAACGAGGCAACAAATGACAACATCCCCGGAGACATGGAGGGCGGATTTGAGATTGATCCAAATGACCCGGAAAGTGTAGCCCGGTTTAGAAAGGCTTTAGCTCCTTCCTCTAAGCCCAGTAAAGTTCCTTTTCGGGCAGCTGCTGACTTTAATACCTTTGGAGAGTCTGAGGCTGCCGAAGAATCTGAACTTCCACCGCCACCTCCAGCTGCAGCACGCGCCATCGGCAAGACTGCCCGTGTCACTATTCCGGCGACAGGCGAGAAAGTTGATGTGCAGTATGAGCTGCAGGATCTGGACAACATCAAGTTTGCTCAAGATGAACTTCAGAACCGCGACCGCAGTCGGCCAGCAAGCGGTGCGTTCATTACCGATTTTGTTAAAACTTTTGATCCAGATAGACTTGTCGAACACCCAGAAACAGATCGCGGCGCACCGATCATCAACAAAGACAATATCATTCTTAGCGGCAATGGCCGCACAATGGGCCTTCAAGAAATATATGGTTTTCATCCAGACAAGGTTGAAAAATATAAAGAGTCCCTGCGTGAACAGGGCTACGACATCGAGGGCATCGAGCGTCCAGTTCTGGTGCGCCGTCTCATGTCAGACGTTAATGAGCGCAAGTTTGTTACCGCCTCGAATGAAGATGATAAGGCTGCACTCTCCCCGCCTGAGCAGGCCGCGCAGGACGCAAGTGACATCCTCACGCCCGGAGTATTTGCAAAGTTTAATGGCGGCGATTTGAACGCAGTAAAGAACGACGCATTTGTTTCGGCATTCATTGCTGAAATGAGTACGCAGCAGCGCAAGAACGCAATGGATGACAAGGGCAAGGTTAACGCTCAGACTCTGAAGCGTATTGAGAATGCGTTGCTTTACAAGGCTTATGGTGACTCTAGTCGGGCGTCTAAGATATTCATCAGTAAGGCAATGGAGCGCAATGACGATGACACCAAGACACTGACCAACTCTCTGGTCGATGTGTCGAAGGACTGGATTAACTTCCAGCAGGCTATCGAAGCTGGTGAGATTGATAAGAAATACGACATCACCAACAAACTGATGGAAACAATCGGCACTGCATCAGACATCAAGGCCAGCGGCAACAGCGTTGCATTCGAGCTGCGCAGCCCTGACATGGTTGAGCCAATGGATCCGTTTGTGAGGGAGATCCTTCTCGCGTTCCACAACGATGATGTCTCCCGCATTCTCAGCCGCAAAGCTATTTCTGAAAAGCTAAAGGCTTATACGGAAGTCGCCGCTGTTCAGCAGGCTGAGCCCGACATGCTTGGAATGTCAGAGACACCATCGGCTCGGGATATTTGGAAGCGGATAGATAAAGGTGAGGGCGCTCCGCAGTCTGATTTGTATGCCAGCATCCAGCCGATTTCGCCCAAGCGTCGAAGGGAAATTCTTGACGAAGGCGGAAAAGTTCCATCGTTGTCCCGTGGTGTTACCAAGTTAAAGAAACTTTGGGCTGATGGTAAGATAGACGCTAAAGAATTTGCTTATGAGGTAGCGTCTTACTCTGACTTCATTGAAGACGCTAAGAACTGGAAGCGCTGGGAAGACCTTGGAAAGCTGAAGGTGCGTGGCCCTGATAGGATCAGGTCGGTTCTCCTTGAGCAGAAGCGGATGGGCAATCTATCTGCAGAGGAAGTGGCTTTTGCTGAGTGGTTTATTCTGCGTAATGAATGGCTACTTGGTGATCTTGGGATTTCTGTAAACAAACCGTCTGAGGAGGGCAGATCTTCAGGATTTTACAAAGTCCTGTCTCGCGTCATGTATTTGGTGAAAGGCCATACCAACGACGACACCACAGTCCATGAAATCATGCATCACCTTGAGCGTATGATGCCGCAGGATATTCGCATGGCAATCAAACGGGCTTGGGCGAAGGATTTGGATAGAGTTGAGCGCCTTCCTTATGAGGGCAAGAACGAGAAGGATGCCTTGTTCTTTAAGGCTATCCGTGCATTCCATAACCAAGAGAAGGTAAATCTGAACGGCGAAGATTTAAGCCCCAGTGAGGCTTTTAAATTTGCAACCAATTTAATTTCAGATGGAGACGTTGACGGTAGGCTTTACCAATATGTAAACCCATCAGAGTTCTGGGCTGTTAACGCCACTGAAATTATGCGGGGTCGCTATGAGGTGCAGGGTTCTCTGCTTGGTCGCTTAAAGAATTGGCTGCGTGAGCTTTCGATAAAGATCAAGGGACTTTTTGGGCTGGATTCAAACGCGCCAATCATTAAGGCGTTGGATAGCTTGGCGAAGGGTGATGGCAAGTTTGTTTCGGACCAGATGCTTGAAGAGAAGCCCGGAGATCTTAGAGACATCACGCCCCTTGACGATAAGCGTGCTGATAAAAAGCTCAGCGAGCTAGAGACTATTCTCAATGACCTAGAAAAAGCGATGAAGGATGAGTCGTCTAGCCTTCCACAGATAGCGCGGCGGATCGTTGGCAGTTTGAACAGGGCTCTCAATAGCTTAGATGACATTGCAGACAATGCGCCGGCTAAGTTTAATGATAGGATCGATGACCTTGAAATTAAGATCGCTGACCTCAAGGCCATTGCTGGCGCTTCATTAAAGCCTGCTAACGAAAACAAGCTAGAGACTGAAGTCCAAAAGGCTGAGCGTGAAATGAGGGTGGCCCGTCAGGCTTTGGATAAAGCCTTTGACGATGACCGGGCTTACAAGGATCGCCGGACAAAGGAACGGAAGGCGTATGAAAAAGAGTACGATCAGCTTGAAAAAGTCTATGATGAAGCGTTCAAGAAGTGGGACAAGCTCTATCGTGAGGAGAGCGCCGCTATAATGATGGCACTTACCAACGGCACGCCTGACCAGATGCGTAATGCTGTTGCCAAAGCTCAAGAACCCAACGATAAGATCAATGGCGAAGGCGCTGACTTGCAGAAAGATAACCGAGGGTGTGACTAATGATAGGATCTAATTGCTCCCTTGATATAGCTGATGTCGCTATGGACAATCCACCGGAGGCCCCGGTCTTTTTAGATCCGGTTAGCAATATATCATTTTGGACATCTTGGGTTCGCCCCGCGACTGCCGTTGCCCGCAAAAGTAAATTCTTTGCGCGGATGCACAAGGCTACCAACGACAAGATCAAGATGCGCAATCTTCTCATGGCTGACTATGAGGGTATGCTGCACGAAGTGGGCCAGCTGCCGAAGGAATCTAAAGAAAAGATTAATGCGGTTATGGAGTATCTGCGTCTATCCAGAACTGCTGTGCGTGATACTGGCCGTAACTTTGCTATCGTAACTCGTGAGATTCGGCGACAAGGCGCGGACGGTACTGAGCGATTATTTATTCCAGAGCTATCAAAGCCCGGTCAGACATTAAAGCTGGACGCAAATGAAACTCGTTTGCTGCACGAGATGCGGGACTATCTGGATAGCCGGTTTACATTGGATGCCAAGTCTAAACTAGCTGGGCTTGGTTACAATGGTGAATATAGTCGTAAAGGTATTGAGGAAGGGGTTGAGGACGACACCTTCCGTGACGAGCTGCTACGCTTGTTTGATGCTATCGAATCACAGCGCCTCATATCGTATATCCCATTTATGCGTTCGGGTGATACGCGCATCATGGTCTATGGCCCTGACGGTACGATAGATAGCGGGGCCTTCTTCATGTTAGATAGCCTTAGCTGGCTGAAAGAGCTGGTTGGGCCGAAGATTGCAAAGAGGATTCCAGACCCCAATATAGATGCTAAGATTGCTGAGATCCAGAAGAAGTACCCAGCTAGTGATGGGTACAAGATTGTTGTGAGTCGCAAAGCCGCAGACACAAACGAGCGACTATCTATCGATGATTTATCTAATTTAGATAAGTTGCTCAGCCTTATGGATGCCAATGCCGGAAAGATCATTAAGGATTATTTTGACCGGACGATGGGTGGTATGTTCTCTCAAGAGACTGTCGGAGGCCTCAGTGCTGCGAATGCGCAACAAGTTGCGCGGGGCGTGATTGCAGGCCTTCCAAAGAGCGTGCGTTCTGTTCTGATGCAAGACCTTATCTCCAGTTACATGAAGCAGTCTCGCGACATTCCCGGCTACGATACGAACTTCACGGATCGGCTGCTCGATTACAACCGCATTGTTGCGTCAACGGTTTCACACCGGATGTATCGCGAGGAATATTCTGAAGCGTTTGATGATCTAAAGCGAAACGTGAATGACACTGAACGTAAATATGCTGAGAAGTGGGACGAATATGTGGATAGCCCTGAGCATGCCATGTTCCGTGGGCTTAGGACTATTGGTTTCTTTAACTCCATGTGGGCAAGCATTGCTTCTTCATCAGTCAATGCCATGTCTGTCTGGACAATTACCGCTCCGCAGATGACAATCATGAAGGGTTCGGCTGGCCTCGATATTTATAAGATGTCAGCTCAGGTCATAGCTGGATTCCGCGGGCAGGTTGGTTATGGGATGCACGTTGATCCTAACTCAATACCGGGCCTGACGGATGATGAGCGCGAGGCCCTTATTCTTGCAAACAAGCGCGGCACTGTCCGGGCCCAGATGAACCCAGAACTTATGGGTATCGAGAGCCAAGTTATGGCATCCCGTGGTGGCGGAATTAAACGAACAGCCAGTCGTTATTTCCAATACGGATCAAGTGTTATCTCCGTCACTGAAGAGATGAACAAGGTAGCTGCGTTCATTGTGGCGTACCGCTACGCCAAGGATGCTAAGGCCCTGAAGAACTGGCAGGAAGCCTACGGCGAAAACGAACGGGCCAAGATCATCATCAAGGAAGGATCAAATCCTTATGATGTTGCTGAATTTATGGTTGAGACAGCCACATTCATGGGCGGTCAGATTGAGAAGCCGCCTGTCATGCGCGGGGCCGGAGGCGTGCTTCTGCAGTTTTCCCAGTACGCCCTGCAAACTATGTTCCTTCTGGCTGAGAATCTGCGTAGGCAAGGGCCTCGCGGTAAGATTGCAGCCATGTTCACAATCATGACGATGTGGACTGTATCCGGCTTGCTATATGCAATCCCGTTTGGCGATGATGCAATCAATATTTTCCAGTTTATTTATAATAGACTTTTTGGGGAAAAATTAGACATGCGCACTGAAGCGCAGATAATGCTGGCTGATATGTTTGGTGGCGGAGAAGACGCCCGCCGAGATGCAGAGGCAATTTTGCGCGGGCCATCCAGATCTCTACTTGGTTTAAATCTTAGTGAGCGCGTTGGTTTTACATCCGTCATTCCTGAATTTAATGATGGGCTTGCGATTGTTCCAGCAATCTCGACTAGCGTTTTAAAAATCTCAGAGTACCTTGATCGTCGCCAATCAGGGGTGCAGCCGATAGCCGCCTATGTGGCAGCGGTGTCACCGTTTATTGGTAAGGGCCCATCAGATCTTTTGAAGGGCTTTGTGCAGTATCCGACAGAAGGCGTTAGGACGCGCTACGGCACACTTGTAAAAGCACCTGAAGATATTCCCCTTAAAGAACAATTTAAACGCGGCCTTGGATTCCAGTCGACTGACATTGCGCGTGAAACGCAGGCTAAACAGGCCGGAGAAAACATTAAGACATCAACCCGCGATGCGGAACGCAGAAATACACTTCGCCTTGGCAAGATGCTGGCGGATGCAACTAAAGCAGATAATGCAGGGCAGACCGCCAAGGCAGAAAAGATTCGCGCCGAATTTGATAAAGAGAAGCAGCTCATAGCTGATGAATATCAAAAGCAAATTGATGCAGGGAATAAGGCTGGCGCTATCAAGCCTCCCACAACGCAGACGTTAAACAACGCCATGAAGGCTGAGTTGTATCCGGGCATGAAGTTGGACAGGGTGGGTAAGCTAAAGCGGGATGCGTACATCGAGGCTTACCGGAATATCTTGGTCGAAGATGACGAAGACGATCTTATCCCTGACGAGGAAGAAGAGGGCGACGAGTAAGCCGCCCTCCCTGAATAATTAAAACGGTACGTCGTCGCCGTCTAGGTCACGAGCCTTGTAGCCACCAGACTTAGCCGCTGGGGCCTGCTGCTGACCAGCTCCATCCTTAGGCTCATAGAGCGATACGATGATGCTCTCACGGCCTTCGTTCCCACCAACGCCAGCTGGGTTGAACGTGCGGTCGAGCAGCAGGTAAGGGCCATTGTCCCCTTCCATCATGACGCCGACATTCTTGAAGCGGCCTTTGGTCTGGCCTTGACCATCTGTGTATTCGCCAACCTTGACGACGAGATCATACTTTTTACCCATTTACTTTCTCCTACTTAAAAAATTTCATTAACTTGGTAGTGTTACGTGGGGCCATCAGCTCTGCCTCTTCAAGCATAGCTTCGTGCAATTTGCGCCACGCTTCGCGCTCTTCTGGAGATAGGCTTGCGACAAGATCACATGCTGTGTTCGCCCACCCATCCCAATCCGTCATGCCTTCATCATCATCACCTGCTTCCAGTATATCGATGTGCAGTGGCGTCTTAGCCTTGGCGACAATCTTTTCCTCAAGGGTCTGCACCTGAGCTTCGGCTGCAGGAACATCGTGGAAGTCGGTGATGTCAATTTCAGATCCGCTGTATTCATCAGCCTCGACGATACCTTCGGCTTGGTTGTCAACCATGACCGCACGCTGAGCCTCGGTGGACAGGGGCATATACTTGCTGGCCCTGCGCACTACGGTCTTGCGCCACATCTCAGCTTCGTCCGTCTTCCAAGGGCCGACGATGACGCCTTCCTTGGTCTTCGATGATGAGCGGTTGCGGATCGAAAGGATCTCTTCCTTGCTCATGATCTCGAACTGTGATTCGCCGTTCTTTAGTTTCCATACGCAGTACGCACCGATCATATCACCACGGTCAGACAGGCCATGCTTGTGAATGATGCGCGGCTCGATGCCTTCCTCGACCTCGAACATATCCTTCTCGTACACCAGACGGCTCTCGATCTTCAGAACTTCACCGGCCTGTAATGCGAGCTTCATCAATCCCTTGTATCGTGGGCGGAACTGCGCGACATTCTTCTTCATGCGTCCATCCCAGACCTTCAGGATGTCAGCTTCACCCATGTTCTTATTGAGCGACAGACCTAGCTCTGCGGCGTTCAGGCACGCCTTCAGTAGCGAACCACGATCACAGTCCAGCAAGTCCATGTTATCAGCGACAGCAGCCACTACGATAGCTTGGAACTTATCGACCGTCATAGCCTGCGGCAGTAGACTGCGAAGGTGGCCCTCGCGTGCGACTAACTCTTGCTTAAACCGATCCATCGGCTTGGCAGGAACAATCTCTTTACTTTGCATTTTGCAATTCCTCTTCTAAATCATCAATCATTAATTCAATAGCACGCTCGACAACAGCTCGAAGCGTAGGCTTTAACGGGTGCTTGGCTGCAACGTCGCGCAGCCTTGCCAGCAGATCCCTATCGACCCTCATCATAACAACATCCTTCATCAGGTGATCCTTACCGCCGTGTATCCGGAACGCTTTCCAGTCATAGTGCCAACCATGTCCGGCGTGATTTCCTTGCCGGGATTGTTTGGCACATTGCTGATTGTCATCTTGTGTTCGCCGCACTTGACCGAAGCCTTGTCTTGCGATGTGTTCATAAGCTCCAGCTTGGCACGCGCCTTCATCAATAGCGTTGCTTTTGCTTCATCGGCACGAGCTACTGCATCCTTCTCATCCTGCTTGGCAGTCTTATAGTCCAAGAAGAGCAGCGCGTCTGCGTCATCGAGGACAATATCACTCTTAGGCAGCGTCCCCATTAGCTTCGTGATAGCGTCCACGTCGGTCGTGTAGTCTGGCTGCGGCTCTTTGCCATCAGCGATAGACTGCCAGAACAATGCGACCTCATGCTTGATAGCATCAATGATGTTGTCGTTGCGCGGAACCTTCATGCGGCGCGGCTCGTCATCGATCAGGGCAACAAGCCATGCGTGATCCGAAGTCGTGCAAGCCAGCTGGTGCTGCACCTGAAGCAGATAGTTCTCAGGCGCTTCATCGATCTCTTCGCCATTATAGCGCCAGCCATAGCCACGGGCAGACCACTTGATCTCGACGGGCGCTCCAGTGTGCGCGATGTAATCGAACGACGCACCCATGCCGGGGCAGTCATCGACTGTGTAATAGTCATTGACCTTCGTCAGATCCATTGACCAGCGGTGCGCCGCCCAGTTTGCAATACCGCTTTCAAGAAACGTGCCAGCTTGCACGGCCTTATTGCCTGAGATGTCCTCCGGCGGCAGCTTGCCAGACTTCTCCATCCATAATTGCCAGCGGCTTGAATAGGGCGATAGCCCAAACAATGCAGCAATATCGCTCCCACCAACGTTTTGGGAACGCAACTCGTGCCAGTGCCTCTGGTCACGTACTTGAATTATAGCCATTTTTATTCTCCGGTTATGGCCGTATCTAGTCGGCCTACACATGACATACAGATGTCTACGGAGTGATGTCAAGCCCCTTGTATACATCTTCTACAGATCGGGCTAAAATATATATCCCGCCGCGCTTTTCCCACGCACTCTGCCATGCTGCTTGAGCAAGGCGCTGCTTACCCTTCTCGGTCTTGACCTCGATAGCGAACGCTCGGCCCGGCGTTATGACCCCAAGTAGATCGGGCGTCCCTTCAGGTGCGGACTGGATGACACGGGCCCCACCATCGAGCGGTCGGAACTTGCCCACGTTAATGCGGAACATCATGATGTCCTGCCTCTGGCCCAGAGCGACGCGGATGTCCTGTTGGATTACAGCCTCTCTCATTGGATTGTTGCTTTCCCAGATTCGTTGTGGAGCGCTTCCATTGCGGCCTCAACAGATGCCATCATCGCGACAAAGCATCTGTTGCCATCTAATTCAACAATGCCTCTGGCCTCATGCCACTCATCAATAACGTGCAGCATTTCAAATGTCAGTGCATGGATGAGGGAGATCGGAACTATTACCGAACGGAACTCTTGGCCTTCCCCGCCGTCATTTTCCATATCGAAGCCCTCTCTCCTTCCGTCAAACCATTGGTTGTCTGCGCATCTCTCATACCAACCTTCTTGGCAAGGCGCGATGCCTCTTGCCCGCAGATAACATTGAATGCCCACTGCGTCGGGTTATTATAGCCTCGCTTACGGGCAACGCTAGTAAGAACACGAAACTTTTTTTGCAGCGCATCTTCAACCGTTTCGTTTTCTGCCTCACCATCACGGCGCGTCTCAACCAGATCGCCATCTACATGTTTCACTTTTCTAGCCATGACAGGGTAAACGTGGCCGCATATTGGGCATGTAGGCGTTGGCTTATGAACCGCAAAGCAGGCAGGGCATGTCCGGACTGAGACAACATTCTCATCGTTCTTGCCACGGCTTGCAACGAACCCGTCAGCAAGGCTCCAGTCCCTCTCATCATCAATGAAGCCGTGCCTTGCAGTGTTGCCAGCATGGTCTAGAATGATTGTTCGTTCCTTATCAGGGTGCGGACGGATTGCTCGACCGCATTGCTGCAGATACAATCCAAGAGATTTCGTCGGGCGCAATAGGATCGCGACCTCAACAGACGGCAGATCGAAGCCCTCGCTTACCAGATCGCAGCTGGTTAGGATCTGAATTCTATCTTCCTCGAACGCTTTAAGAACGCCATCGCGCTCAGCTTCATCCATGCCTCCGTCAATGTGACTGGCTGCGTGCCCTTCCTTACGAAAGTCCTCGGCTACATCCTTGGCGTGCTTGACGCTGACGCAGAACGCAATTGCCTTCTTGCCATTGGCATATTTGCTATAGTGCTTGACCGCGCTGCCAGTGATGATTGGCTTGTCCATCGCGTCTTCCAGCTGCTTTGATACGTAATCGCCCATGCGCGTGCCCACAGAGCCCAGATCCGGTGCGCTTGGTGCATAGACCACGGCTTGGGATAGGAAGCCCTGAGCGGTCAGCTCAGCAACTGTAGGGCCCATCACCATGTCATCGAACATCTGCCCCATGCCCTTGCCGTCGAGCCGCGCAGGCGTAGCCGTAACGCCCAGCACGCGAGCGGTCGGAAAGCCGGCGACGACCTTACCCCAGCTGCTGTCAGGCGTAAAGTGATGCGCCTCGTCGCCAATGATAAGGTCGAACGGCTTCATGCTCTTCATGCGCCGCACCAGTGTGAACACGGATGCCACCACCACATTGGCAATAGGGATGCCCGGAGTTCCGCCAGCTAGGACGGCGTGTGATACGCCTACCCTCTTCAATGCTGCGCTGATTTGCTTGAGCAGCTCACGCCTGTGCGCCACGATCAGGATTCGTTTGTTGTTCTGCGCCATGCCTGCTGCGATGTAGCTAAAGATCACCGTCTTGCCCGATCCCGTAGGGGAAACGAGCAGGGTTTTCTTATGCCCAGCGCGAAAGCTGTCGCGCACAGCCTGAACGGCTGATTCTTGGTAGTCTCTAAGCTGAACCATAGGTTTCCTTTACTGGCGTAAAAGATGTTCGAGTTCGCGGATGGCCCGGTGGATGCCTTGGATCTCGACACCCATGTCATGCAAACCATGTGCGTCCTTGGCGTGAAGGAACACCTCAGACATATCCCAGCATACAGCCTCGCGCTTACGCAGCGCCTCGATGCGTTCTTTAATCATTTCTATTGCTCTATGATCAGTGTTTTTAAACCAAGAGACCCAATGAAATCATTACGGGCGTTTCGATACGCCTCCAGAAACTTACCCTTTACGATTTTCTGTGGCGGCACTTTAGGTGACCACTCAGCCTGCAATGCAGCCATCGGCCCAGCGCTTGCATCCAATGCAAACTCAACCTTATATCCCTTGGTCAGCTTGTATTCTTTTCGATATTCAAATGTGTCCGTCATCGGCTCTTCCCTTCTTCAGTTTCCTATAGCGGCACTCCACGGACGCAACCGTCAGCCCCATTTGCTCAGCCATATAGGCCGGCCTTAGCCCATGCTTATAATACTCCAGCATCTGAGCGTCCTTCTCAGGTGTCCATACTCGTTTAGGTCTGCTTACTATCGGCATTACTTATCGCCCTTGAAACGACCACGGCTGTCGCGATCAGTAAGGCGGGTGAGCTCTGCATTGAGCCGCTCGTTCTCGCGCTTAATGGTTTCGGTAGATACAAAGTTGCGTATCTGTGCCAACAAATAGCCAAGCACGAACAGCCCGACAAAAATAAAAATCAACAAGTAATCCATATCTTTATCCTTATTTAATCACACTCGATCTCGCGAGTCGCCGTCCAGACGAATGGCATATAACAAATTTCATCGCCGT
>Ga0209191_1001198_pt1 | contig 17479 bp, 20 predicted proteins | sample S_130626_EF_Meta_FD_187320 | JGI IMG/M metagenome (GOLD analysis project Ga0209191, IMG submission 187320) | Freshwater microbial communities from Lake Simoncouche, Canada to study carbon cycling - S_130626_EF_MetaG (SPAdes) (version 2) | ecosystem: Environmental > Aquatic > Freshwater > Lake ...
CTTATAAGCCTTAAATTAAAACCTTAAATACAGCCACAATTACATTGCCTGCTCAAAAGCGGCAACTCTGCGCCAGCGGGTAACTAAGCGTTCATAACCTTGCCCAGCCAGGGCGCCGTCCCCTGCAGCAAGGCCTGCAAGTGATCTAGCCACATCCTCAATTGATGTATCGGCATTTAATCCTGGCTCACCATTTTCAATTAATGTTTTCTCTAAATAAATAGCTAACCCACCGTAATCACACTCCACAATTGACTCAGCGTGAAAAATACTTAACCATTCAAGTAGGTCAGCTATCTCTTGTTCTATCGGACCATTACCAAAAGCGTTAACTACTGCTTGGTGAGCGAATAAACATCTCTGCTTTGCATTTAAGATCGAGGTTCTAAGGATTGTGTAGGGGCCATCCTCGTTTGTACCACGAAGGCGATCATTTGCCTCAAAGAGTGAGAACCAACGTGGTGGAATATTCCAGGTGGAGGTAATTATGTGTGAGACCTTGTCTTCAACAATGTCTGAGTTAATACTTATTGCATCCTCAATAGTTTGAGGTAAAAAGAATTTTACGATTGATGAAGGAAGAGTAGCTTTAAAATCATCAAGCGCAACCCAACAACGGGCCGCAGTTGACCATGGTGCGATATATCTTTTGCCCTCATGCTCTAACACATGAGCACCATCTGGCTTTAATGCAGGGGGTTCAGTAATTATGGCTCTGCGCAGCGCTCTACTTTGTTCATCCCAGCCAGTAGGAGAGGTAACTGCAATTTGATTCCACCTAAGTTGATCAGCAGGTTTAAATGCAGTGATTGGTTCATAGACTCTAAGTGATGAAACATATGGGGTAGGGCGCATAATCTAATTAAGCACGGGGTGTGTAATTACCTTCACTGTATGGATCCTCAGCATCAAAGCTCTTCTCTTTTTTAACCTCACCATGTAACTCTTTAGCAAGATTTTCTAAATCCATATCCTGATTAGAGTATTTAAGATCTCTGGCAACCTTAGTTTGTTTAGCTTTTGAACGGCCACGTCCCATAGGTGGTCTCCTTCAACAATTAAGTTTCTATCAGGCGGGTAGATTATCGCAAAGCAGGTCCTTCAACCATCGGCGCTCTTCCCCCTTTAAATAGGGTTTTAAGGCCGATTGCTTGAAGGAAAAGGCTCATGCCCATAATTGGGATGCGAAAGCGATGATCCCCAATCGAGATCAGTGAAATTAGCCAGTTAGTCGAAATTGCAATCATGGCAATATTGCCAATAAATCTTTCAAGTGAATTTTGGCGCCATAGAATTATGAATCCGTAAAGTAATAATACTAATCCACCAAGTAACCAAAGCCAAGAGATCAACTTTCCAAACCCGCCATAAACAAGTTTATCGCCATCCGGTGTTGAGGCGATATTTTTAATAGGACTAATTGTTAACCATGGATTTCTTGCCATAGTTCCATTTGCCTCTGGCCCAAACCATGGAGACCAAAAGTAAATAGTTTTATTGTAGAAAAGTTTTAAACTCTTTACCGGATTACCTGCATACCAATTTAAAACACATTTAACTCTCTGATTATCTTGCTGAGATTCATTCCCAGTTAGGGTGCATGGAACTCCATCCCATTTTTTGATGTAACCACCAGTGGCAGTATTACCGGCTCCTATATTCATAGTATTGCCTAGGTTTGTTGAGACAGCAGTAAGTCCTACCGCTTTATAATTTCTATACATAAGCGTTGCCGGAAAAAATAATGTAACAGCTAGGCTGACAATTACTAGTAGTGATCCTGCTTTAACGCCTTTGCGCGTTAAGATCCATATAATAATGATAGTGATTCCAGAGATGATTAACCTTGGTTGCATAAATGACATTAGGCCAAATATCAAAGAGTTAACTACTAGATACTTAATCAATTTCTTATCATCTTTTTCAACAAAATCTTTGATGATTAATCCGGTCGCAATTAAAAAGCCAGAGGCGGTAAGGCTTTCATAGCCAATCGCTATTGAACTTAACGATAGGGTTGGGTTTAGAATGATTAATATGAATACAAGATAAGCAAACTTCTTAAGCCTTGTTTTTTCTAATTGTGAAGCAAAAAAATACACCGCATAGGAGAAAACAATCGATTGAAATACTGATAACGAAGTTAGCACCCAACTCTTGCCGAATAATGATAAAAATAAGATTACTAGTGGATACCCGGCTGGCCAGTAATTTAAAATTCCCTCCTTTGAAAAAACGCCATCTCTTATCAGGCCAGTAAAACCAGTCAAATAGTTTTCACCATCTGCGCCAAGCCAAGCCCCATCGATTGAATATGGTTTTCCGCTAATTTCATAACTGGCTGCCTGAATTCTTGCAATTATTAGTAATTTGATAATCCATACTGCAAGAGCCCAGTACATAAATGTTTTAGAAAGGTTACGTTGAGGTGCCATTCGAGCACGTTTTGATTTACTTGCCATCGCTTAACTCCTCATCAAAATTTGAGGTTAGTTTACTCACTCGACTAAAGATCTCTGAAAGATTTGAGTTTGTGCCAGAGGCGCTAATTTCTCCCTCTGAGCATAATTGGTCCCATTTTTGTGGCTGTTCTGAAAGATTTAATAAAGTCTGCGCGCTCATTTCAACCACATTAGGAGGTGTTCCCCGGCGATGGTTGCCACCTTCAACACATTGAATTGCAGCATAGGGTGGGATTCGTAGTTCAACTGATCTGCCTGGTGCTATTTCTTCAATTACCTTAAGTATCTGCTTAACCCTAATCTTTATTTCTAAATCCTGCTTCATCGAAGATCGGTTAACTCAACCTTTGAGATTTTTCCTTTAGTTTGAGCACTTACCATTACTTGAACTACATTTGATTGCTCAATTGCAAGACCTACAAACTCTGCTGGGTCTTGAATCAATTTGTTTAGCTGATCAAGTGAAAGCGGAAAATCTATTTCACTCGCAAGAGCGGTAAAGAAATTACTTGGAGTAATTGTAGTGGCGTGTTTTTTGATTAACTCATGAGATTCTTCTCTACCTAATCCAGCCTTAACACACTCCATTAAAATTTTTGTAGTAGCTAAAAATGGTAATTGCTCACTTAACTCTGAGTTAATTTTTTCCTCAAAAATACCAAACTCATTTAGAATCGTCATAAAGGTGTGAAGTAGGCCATCTAAAACATAAAATGAATCTGGAATTACAACTCTTCTAACTACCGAACAGGAGACATCTCCTTCGTTCCATTGATCCCCAGCTAAATCAGCTGCCATAGTGTTATAGCCACGAAGTAAAACCATCATGCCATTAATGCGCTCAGATGATCGTGAGTTCATTTTGTGAGGCATTGCAGAGGATCCAACTTGTCCTGATTTAAATCCTTCAGAAGCTAAACCGCTACCTGCCATCAATCTAATTGTGGTTGCCATTGATGATGGGGCAGATGCAATCTGTAATAACTTTGATACCACCTCAAAATCAACTGATCTTGGATAAATCTGGCCGACTGAATTCCAAGTATTTTCAAAACCAAATTGATTTGCAATAGATTTTTCTAACTTTTCAAAGTCCTTACCCATCGCACTTATTGCATCCTGGGATGTTCCAACCGGGCCCTTAATGCCACGAAGTGGCAGGCGCGCAATTAATTCTTTTAGTGAAGCGTGAGCAAACAACAACTCTTCAGCACATGAAGCGAATCTCTTTCCTAAAGTAGTGACTTGGGCTGCAACATTATGTGATCTGCCCACCATAAAGGTCTTTTCATACTTGCTGATTTTTTCATTCAGTAAAAATAAGGTTTGTAATGTTCGGTGCTCAATTAATTCAAGGGCAGTTTTAATTTGAATTAACTCGATGTTCTCAGTCAGATCGCGGCTAGTAAGGCCAATGTGAATCTTTTCAACACCAGCGAGCGCATTAAACTCCTCAATCCGGGCCTTAACATCATGACGAGTTTTTATCTCTCGTTTATCTATTGAGGCAAGATCGACCTTATTAACTACCTGCTCATACGCTTTGATATCACTATCTGTAATTGGTAACCCAGATTTTTGTTGCAATTTTAGAATTGTTATCCAAAATTTACGTTCATTGATAATTTTGTTTACTGGATCAAAGATTTCCACCATCTCTTTTGTGGCATATCTAGTTGCTAAAACATTTGGTGTGATACTCATACGATTAAATCCCTAACCACAATCGTTTCATCTCTTCCTGGACCAACCCCAATTGCGCTCATTGGAGCCCCTGAGATCTTCTCTAAAAACTTCACATACTCCTGGGCGTTTTTGGGTAGATCAGAGAGTGACTTTGCCTTTGAAATATTCTCTTTCCACCCTGGTAGATATTCATAAATTGGCTTTGCATGGTGAAAATCAGATTGTGATGCAGGTAGCTCTTCAACTCTAACGCCATCGATCTCATAGGCAACACATACTGGAATCTTCTCCCAGCCAGTTAGAACATCTAACTTTGTTAAAAAGAAATCTGTTAAGCCATTAACTCGGACTGCATAACGAGCAATAGGGGCATCAAACCAACCACAGCGCCTGTTACGACCAGTTGTAACACCAACCTCGCCGCCAATTTTTCTAAGTGCCTCACCATCTTCATCAAATAACTCAGTTGGAAATGGTCCACTGCCAACTCGAGTTGTGTATGCCTTAAGAATGCCAATTACTCGAGTTATCTTTGTCGGACCAACTCCTGAGCCAGTAGAGGCTCCTCCTGCAGTTGGATTAGATGATGTAACAAAGGGATAAGTACCATGATCAACATCTAAAAGTGTTCCTTGGGAACCTTCTAGCAACACAGTCTTACCAGCTTTTAAAGCCTGATCTAATAATAATGAAGTATCAGTTACATAAGGTTTTAATACCTCTGCATAACCAAGGTATTCACTTAATACCTCATCCACTGTAATTCCCTTACGGTTAAATACCTTAATTAAGATCTGATTCTTATCATGCAAAGCCGCTTCAATCTTTTGTTTTAAAATTGATGGATCAAATAAATCTTGGACTCGAATACCAATTCGATTTATCTTGTCAGCATAGGCTGGTCCTATGCCACGGCCAGTTGTTCCGATCTTAGATTTTCCTAAGAAACGCTCTGAAACCTTATCGATGGTGCGGTGGTATGGCGTAATTAAATGAGCGTTAGTTGAGATCTTAAGCTTTGAGGTGTTAATTCCTCGCTCATTTAGCCCTTTGATTTCCTCAAGCAATACAGCAGGATCTATTACAACACCATTACCAATTACTGGAACTACATTTGGTGACAAGATTCCAGAGGGTAATAAGTGCAGTGCATACTTTTGATCCCCAATTACAACTGTGTGTCCGGCGTTATTGCCACCTTGGTAGCGAACAACATAATCAACTCGATCACCTAGTAAATCAGTTGCTTTTCCCTTGCCCTCATCGCCCCACTGCGCACCAAGTAGTACTACAGCAGGCATGGGCTTACTTGTTTAAAGTTGTGCCGGTTGAGCGAAGATCTTCACAAGCTTTAACAATACGCGCAGCCATTCCAGCCTCTGCTAACTTGCCCCAAGCACGTGGATCATAAGATTTCTTATTTCCGACCTCACCATCAATCTTTAACACACCATCATAATTTTTAAAAGCATGATCAATAACTGGGCGAGTAAATGCATACTGAGTATCGGTATCAATATTCATTTTCACAACACCATAATCAAGTGATTCGCGGATCTCAGAAAGTAGAGAACCTGATCCACCATGGAAAACTAAATCCATTGGCTTGTCTCCATCTTTAAGACCAAGTTTTTTAACTACTGCGTCTTGTAGGGTGCGAAGAATCTTTGGTTGTAAAACAACATTTCCTGGTTTATAAACACCATGGACATTTCCAAAGGTGGCAGCAACTAGGTAGCGAGCGCTTGCATCTGTTCCTAAAGTTTCAATAGTCATTAATGCATCCTCAGGAGTTGAGTAGAGCTTGGCATCATGTTTTGCCTCAACACCATCCTCTTCGCCCCCAACAACACCAATTTCAATCTCAAGAATTGTTTTAGCAAGCTTTGATTTTTCAAGCATCTCTTTTGCAATCTTCATATTCTCTGGCATTGAAACCGCAGATCCATCCCACATATGTGAGTTAAACAAAGGAGCCTTACCCTCTTTAATTCGCTTAGCCCCTATATCTAAAAGTGGGCGCATAAAGCCATCTAATTTTTCAACTGGACAGTGATCGGTGTGCAAACCAATATTTACATTGTAATTTTTGGCAACGATATGGGCGTACTCTGCGAGTGCCACTGCGCCATCAACCATGTTTTTAACTGTTGAACCGGATGCGTATTCCGCGCCTCCCCAAGAAAATTGAATAATTCCATCTGATTGCGCCTCGGCAAAACCACGAAGGGCGGCAATTAAAGTTTGGGAGGATGAAACATTTATTGCTGGATATGCAAATGCGCCAGATTTCGCGCGGTCTAACATCTGATTAAAAACTTCAGGTGTTGCAATTGCCATCTTTTTCTCTCCCATTACTAACAATCATCTGGCAGCACTGCCAGCTGATCTATAAGTTTCTTGCGGGATTACGGCTAATTCCACCACATTTGGGGCGGTTTTAGAAATCACCGCCCCAAATTGTGCTCATTTAACTTAGTAGGCTCCCAGCAAAATCAGCACCTTTTTAAAGAGGGCAGAAAGTGCTGCAGTCAGAGTGCCGCTAGCAAGTAATCGCTCCAGCAGGGTAATTAAGGTTATTAAGGTTGCACTTAACATAAAGCTCCATTCATTGTCAGAAATTAAGTATGGGCTTCATCAGGTGGGGTAAAGATATATAAATACTTGCGCTTAAAGGTTTAAACCAACTCTGGTGGGGATAAGTTATCGCTGATAACCTAATTGCTATGAGTAGTGAATCATTTGAAAATTTATCCTATGAAGATCGAACCTTTCCTCCTTCCGAAACTTTTATAAAGAATGCAAATGCAAAGAGTGATATTTATAATGAAGCAAATAAAGATCGGCTAGCTTTTTGGGAAAAGCAAGCTAATCGGTTGCACTGGGATAAAAAATGGAGCCAGGTTGTTGATTGGCAGCTACCCTTTGCTAAATGGTTTATTGGTGGCAAATTAAATGCAAGTTATAACTGTTTAGACCGGCATGTATTAGAAGGCCGGGGGAAAAGAGTTGCATTTCATTTTGAAGGTGAACCTGGGGATACTCGCACAATCACCTATTCACAATTACTTAGCGAGGTTTGCAAAACCACAAATGCCTTAATTGAACTTGGAATTAAACAAGGTGATCGGGTTGCAATCTATATGCCGATGATCCCAGAGGCAGCAATTGCCATGCTTGCCTGCGCACGGTTAGGCGCGATGCACTCTGTGATATTTGGTGGCTTCTCCGCCGACTCATTGTTATCTCGAATTCAAGATGCTGATGCAACCTTAGTCATTACTGCAGATGGTGGTTACCGAAAAGGCGCAGCCTTTGCCTTAAAGCTAGCAGTGGACGAAGCACTAAAGGGTGCAACAAATGTTAAAAATGTTTTAGTTGTGAAAAGAACAGGGCAGGAAACTGCATGGGGAGAAAAAGATATCTGGTGGCATGAGATTGTTGATAAGCAATCTGATAAACACAGTGCAGAGTTTTTTGATTCTGAGAATGGTTTATTTATTCTCTACACCTCCGGAACTACTGCAAAGCCAAAGGGTATTTATCACACCACGGGCGGTTACTTAACTCAGGCAGCGTTTACCCATAGCGTTGTATTTGATTTAAAACCAGAGACAGATGTTTATTGGTGTACTGCAGATATTGGCTGGATAACAGGGCATTCATATGTGGTTTATGGGCCATTGATTAATGGTGCAACCCAAGTGATGTATGAAGGAACTCCCGATACTCCAACAAAAGGGCGCATCTTTGAATTAATTGAAAAATATAAGGTAAGTATTTTATATACGGCGCCAACTTTAATTAGAACTTGGATGAAGTGGGGAGATGAGTATCCAAATGGATCTAATCTCTCATCCCTTCGCCTACTTGGCTCAGTTGGTGAACCAATAAACCCTGAAGCGTGGATGTGGTATCGCGAAGTAATTGGTAAAAATAACTGCCCAATTGTTGACACCTGGTGGCAGACTGAAACTGGTGCAATCATGATCTCACCACTACCTGGAGTTACTGCAACTAAACCAGGTAGTGCAATGAGGCCACTTCCTGGAATTGGCGCAGATGTTGTAGATGATGAAGGAAAAGCTGTTGGTAATGGTCGCGGTGGTTACTTAGTTCTTACCGAACCTTGGCCTTCAATGATGCGTGGTATTTGGAAAGAGCCTGATCGTTACAAAGAAACTTATTGGTCAAGATTTAATAATTTATATTTTGCAGGTGATGGTGCGAAATTAGATAAAGATGGTGCGATCTGGTTACTTGGCAGAGTTGATGATGTAATGAATGTTTCAGGGCATCGTATTTCAACAACTGAGGTTGAATCAGCATTGGTTTCTCATGAAGCAGTGGCTGAGGCTGCAGTAGTTGGTGCAAAGGATGAAATGACTGGGCAGGGAATTGTTGCTTTTGTAATTTTAAGAGGTGGCATTGAAGCAGCCACAGGAGAAGCGTTAGTGAAACAGCTGCGTGATCATGTAGCTAAAGAGATTGGCCCTATTGCAAAACCACGTCAGATTATGGTCGTAGCAGAGCTGCCTAAAACAAGAAGTGGAAAGATTATGAGAAGGCTTCTGCGTGATGTCGCTGAAAACCGCGCAGTGGGAGATTCAACTACCTTGGCTGATCCAAATGTAATGAAGTTAATCTCAGAAGGTTTAAAGAGTGGTAAGAGTGAGGATTAATTTAGCTCTTTAAATAACCTATCTGCTTGTGTTTTTAGATCAGTTATTACCTTTGGTAGATGTGAATCTGTGTATGTATAGAACTTTGAAGTTGCGATGTATTTATCACCAAAGCTCCAAGGAGTTGCAACTAAAATAACCGCTAATAAGTAAGCGATAAATGCGGTTCTGGCTATTGATAGAACTCCACCTAGTAAAGAATCAATAAATTTTAATGGAGTAATCAGTAATGCTTTTCTAAATCCTAAACCAATTTTTCCTAATATGAACTCTCCGGCAGTTGCTAATAATAAAATCAAAATTATTGCACTCCCTGCTTTTGCAAAGGTACTACTCCATTTACTCATCACCTCAGCAGCAATTGCTACGCCAACTACACCACCTACGATATAGCCGACAGTTTTAAAAATACTTTGCAGTAAACCATTTTTAAAACCAGTAAATCCGGCAATTACAAGCGCTACTGCATTAATTAGATCAAAGTAATTCAAAGTTTAACCTTAAAGTATTTTTCAACATGATCAAACAATTCCTTCTTACTTCTATAAGCGCCAATATGTTTATAAGTCACATCACCATTTGAATCTATAAACCAGGTAACTGGAACACCCATACCAAAGACAAACTTTGATTTACTATCTATATCCAATAGGTGGGGCCAAGTCATACTGTGTGATTTAATAAAATTTGGGCCTGCATCTAATGTGCTCTCTTCAACATCTACGCCAAGTAATTTTATCTTTCCACTTGTAAATGCCTCAGTTTCATATAGATCAACTAGGTAAGGCATCTCCTCCCGACAACCTTCACACCAAGAGCCCCAAACATTAATAATTACTGGTCCCTTGATAGAGTGAAAGTTAACATTTGATGAGCCATCAAGGCATGGCATCTCAAGCTTTTTATCACTGGCTTTACTTATGTCTATCTGATCACAGGAGGGAACACTTCCCAATGTTTGAGCGATTGGTTGCTCACCAGTTGAACAACTAGTGAGCAGAAATAAAGAAAGAGTAATGATTAAAAGTTTTTTCACTTAAAATCTGCCTCCGTCTTTACTAACTCTCTTTGATTTAATTGGATCTACCTCACCAATTCCAAATGATGGACATAACTTAGCCAATACACAAGCGCCGCAGGCAGGTTTTCGAGAATGGCATACTCGCCTGCCATGCCAAATCATTCGCTGTGACAAATTTGTCCACTCTTTTCTTGGAATTAACTCAGCTACCTCAAACTCAACCTTTACTGGGTCGTTTTCTTTTGTCCAACCAAATCTTCTACTTAATCTTCCAAAATGTGTGTCAACGGTAATTCCTGGGATATTAAAAGCATGCCCTAAGACGACATTCGCTGTTTTTCTTCCAACTCCTGGCAGGGTAATTAAATCCTCTAACCTTTCTGGAACCTCACCATTAAATTCAATCATCAACTTTTGGCTTATGCCTTTTATATTTTTTGCCTTAGCCCTAAAAAATCCAGTTGACTTAACTAAGCGTTCAATATCTTTTTGATCAGCTGATGCCATTTTCTTAATATTTTTGTATTTCTTAAATAGCGCAGGAGTAGTTTGATTCACACGTTTGTCGGTGCACTGAGCAGATAAAACTGTTGCAACTAATAATTGAAAAGGGTTTGCATAATCTAATTCACATCTAACATTTGGATAATTTTTTGTCAGCAGCCGATAGATCGCTTTTGCTCTAACCTTTTTATCAGCCAAACTCTCACGCATTTGGCAAAGATTACGCTGATTAGAGTTAAAGCGGGTAGGCGTTGTATCCTCTGCGGTATGCCAAACAAAAACGAAGAAGAGGTAGTGCGCCGTGCGGCTTTGTTTACCGCTCTAGATGACGCATCTGCTGCCACTCTTCGTGCCTCAATGACTGCGGTTAAAGTTGCTAAAGGTCAGACTTTATTTAAAGAGGGCGATGCCGGAGATCGTTTATTTGTTGTAGTTGAAGGAAAATTAAAATTAGGAACATCATCAGGAGATGGCAGAGAGAATTTACTTTCAATCTTAGGACCTGGCGATATGTTTGGGGAGTTATCTTTATTTGATCCAGGGCCACGAACAGCCACAGCAACTGCAGTTGTTGATTCAAGATTATTGGCTCTTGCTAATGATCAGGTGATTGGTTGGGTAACTGCCCACCCACAGGTTTCACTTCAATTATTAGGACGCTTAGCGCAAAGACTACGCAAAGCAAATGATGTTTTATCAGATTTAGTTTTTGCTGATGTGCCAGGCCGAGTTGCAAAAGCAATAATTGAATTGGGTGAGCGATTTGGAACTAAAAAAGATGATGGCTTACATGTTAATCATGAGTTAACTCAAGAGGAGCTTGCACAATTAGTTGGTGCCTCCCGTGAGACAGTTAATAAAGCGTTAGCAGATTTTGCATCCCGTGGTTGGGTGAAGCTTGAGCCAAGAGCGGTTGTAGTTTTAGATTATGAAAGATTATCTAAGCGCGGACGCTAGCAACACTTTATATATGAATGGGTCATTAGCCTTAGTTGGCTCAGGTGAATATCTGCCTCAGATGGCCGAGTTTGAAAAATCCTTAATTGATGATGGTGTTAAAAATGGTAAGAAACCAATTTATATTCAAATTCCAACCGCAGCTGGCAGAGAAAGTGAAAGTCGATTAAATCACTGGCGAGATCTAGGTAAAGAGCAGGCAGAAAAGTTAGGAGTTGAATCAATATTCTTGCCGATCTACGATTGGGATGGTGCAAATAATCAAGAGTATGCCGATCAGATTAGAGATAGTGCACTTGTTTATATGTCCGGTGGCGATCCGCATTATTTAGCAAACTCATTACTAGATACTCCGGTTTGGAAAGCTATCTATGAAAATTACTTAAGTGGTGGATCTATTGCTGGCTGTAGTGCAGGCGCCATGGTCCTAAGTTCACATATTCCAAATTTTCGCCTATCAAAGAGTGAGCCAACTGTTGGATTAAATTTAATTCCAAAAATTAGAGTAATCCCCCACTTTGATAAGTTTTTTAAATGGATTCCAGAAAGTGCCGCCAAAATACTTTTAAATATTCCAAGTGATGGAATTTTAATGGGAATAGATGAGTTAACAGCACTAACCAAGAGAAGTGGTTCAAGTAATTGGCAGATAAGCGGAAAAGGTAAGGTTCACATATTAAAAGGGCTTAAAGAACAGCAATTAGCTGCAGGCGATACGATCAGTTTTTAAGTTGAACAACCATCTCTACCTCAACTGGGGCATTTAGTGGAAGCGCTGCAACACCAATTGCAGTTCGTGCATGTTTACCATTTACCTCACCAAATAACTCAATTAGCAACTCACTTGCGCCATTAATAACCTGTGGAATTGCAATAAAACCTGGAATACCATTAACAAATCCGCCAACTCGAACAACTCTTTCAATCTGATCAATATCTGCAACAAGTGAGATGGCAGCCAAGGCATTAAGTGCACAAATCTGCGCCATGTCCTTTGCTTGCTCTGGTGTTACATCACTGCCAACCTTGCCAATAAATGGGATCTTGCCATCAACTAGTGGAAGTTGTCCTGCAGTAAAAACTAGGTTGCCGGTTCTAACTGCTGGCACATACGCAGCAACAGGTGCAGCAGCAACCGGAAGAGTTAAACCAAGCTCTGCTAACTTAGATTGAATGCTCATTTAAGTTCGCGCTTCATATATGCAACTAATTGTTCTCCGCCACCAGGAGCAGGAACTACTTGAACTAACTCCCAACCCTCAGATCCCCAAGTATCTAGAATCTGTTTTGTGGCATGAGTTAGTAGCGGAACAGTTACATATTCATATTTCATTTAGATTCCTTAATTTATTGAGCAAGAGATGCTTTTACTAAAGCAGATACCAACCCACCATCTGCTTTACCAGCAATCTTAGGTTGTAATACCTTCATTACTAAACCCATGCCAGCAGGACCTGCTGCATTTGTTTCAGCAATTGCATCTGCAATCATCTTCTTAATCTCGGTCTCACTTAATTGCTCAGGTAAATACTGAGCAATAATTAACCCTTCAGCTTTTTCTTTATTTGCTAAATCATCTCGCTTTGCTTCGGTGTATGCATCAACTGCTTCGCGCCTCTTCTTTGATTCCCTCGATAAGACAGTAATAATTTCGGCATCTGTTAAAACCTTTGCAGTTTTGCCAGCGACCTCTTCATTGGTTATTGCTGTAAGCAACATACGGACCGTTCCGCTTTTTACCTCATCCCGAGCACGAATCGCATCGGTTAAATCTGCTTGTAGTTTTTCTTTTAGTCCCATAGGGGTATCTTCTCATGCCTATGGCATACAAAGTGCGCACAGCTTCCCTTCCCCTACTTCCTAAGGGAGCTAGGGATATAAAGGTGCTTCATTTTTCAGATCTTCACCTAACCCCAAATAAAAAGCGTGAGATTGCGGATATAAAAAGCTTTGCTGATTTAAAGCCTGATTTAGTTATCTCAACCGGTGATTTCTTAGCCCATAAAGATGCAGTTAAAGTTGCACTTAATGCACTAGATCAACTACTTGATTTACCTGGCTTATTTGTCTTTGGCTCTAATGATTACTACGCCCCGCAGTTTAAAAATCCACTTTTGTATTTAAGAAAAGATAATGGCGAGCGAAAACTTGGAAATAAACTGCCATGGCAATCACTTCATAAGCAATTAGTTAAACGGGGTTGGCAGGATTTAAACCACAACAAAGTAAAGCTTAAAGTAAATGGAGTGGTAATTGAAGCCCGTGGCACAGATGATGCTCACTTAGAGTTAGATGATTATCGAAAAGTTGAAGGCAAAGTCAGTAATGCGGCCGATCTTGCAATTGGTGTGACACATGCGCCATATGAGCGAATAATCGCTGCAATGGCCCAAGATAAATTAGATCTTATTTTTGCTGGTCATACCCATGGTGGTCAGATTAGATTGCCATGGTTTGGTGGAAGTAAATCACTTACTACTAATTGTGATTTAGAAAACTGGCGATCTCGGGGAGTTACAAAGGTTAATAATGAACCTTGGCTTAATGTCTCAGCTGGTATGGGGATGAGCCCATTTGCACCAATTAGATTTGCCTGTCCGCCTGAAGTATCACTAATTACTCTTACTGCTTAAGGTAGGCTTTAAGTATGAATCTAATTACCCAAAGATTGCACCGTATTTACTTAGTTGTTGCATTACTTCTAGTTATTCCAGATACCTTTTACTGGTACACATTAAATGATTACAGCAATCCACAAAATACCTTTACTGCAATCACAAGTTCAACCGGTCTTACCTGGTTAGTTGTCAGCTACCTTGCGTTATTTTTTGCCATTTTTGCGCGCAATTTTGAGATGCGTGCTTTTCTTACCGTAACCGCCGTTGTAACCCGTATTTTCTTTTTAGTATGGATAACAGATATCTGGCGCTCAAATGAGGTCTCTTTTGTTACCTTGCTTAAAAATGTATTTATAAGAACAAACTCTGCTCCATATATAGAAGCATTCGCCACAATAGCTCTCATCCCACTAGTTCTTTCATTAATTATCCAAAAGAGCAGAGTTGCCAATCTATTAACTGCTTTAGTGAATTTCTTAAAATCTCCAAGTAACTCAACCCACAAAGCAGTTTTCTATGCAATTGGTGGAGTTAGTTATCTTGCAACCGCTTTTGTAATGATTAGATCACTATTAGATAATTATGATCTTGCCAAAACTGGCGCCGGAAACTCCTTTAAATTGACCTATCTCTTTTTAATTATTCTAGGTGTTATTGGAATAGCTCTTAAGCTTTTGATTCTAGGTTTGGCGTTATTAGCAGGCCTTTGGGCTTGGATTACCTGGCGAGCAGATATTTATACTGTCCTAGGCCACATGAAAGATTTTAAATTAACTGAGTATTTAACTAGAAAAGTTGCATCTTATTTATATACCTTCTACTTTATTTCTATCGTAGGCCTTGCCTCAATTGGAATTCCAATCTATGCCTCAACTACTTACGGGATTAATCAAGATTACGCAGCATTTCCAATGGTGACAGCTGCTGGTGTAGTAATTACTTTCCTTGTACTTCTTGCAATCAGATTAGTTTTTGAATTAGCTGTTGCCGTAATTCATATTGCAGAAAATACTAAGAGTGGGGTTAAAAGGTAAAATTAGTTAGATTTTGATTTAGCTTTTTCTAAATCAGCATCAACCATTAATTTTGCTAACGCTTTCCAATCTGTCTTAGCCTTCCAGCCCAATACTTTCTCAGCCTTAGAAGGATCACCAATTAAAGCATCTACCTCGGTAGGTCTTACATATCGCTTATCTAATTCAATATGATCTTTGTAGTTCAAACCAACATGCTCAAAGGCTGCTTGCGCAAAATCTCTAACTGTGGCACCAATTCCGGTTGCGACCACATAATCTCCAGGTTTGTCTTGTTGAAGCATTAACCACATAGATTCAACATACTCTTTGGCATAGCCCCAGTCACGAACAGCATCTAAATTACCTAGGTATAGCTTCTCATTACTACCAGTAGCAATCTTTGCAACCGCTCTAGTTATTTTTCTAGTTACGAAGGTTTCACCTCGCCTTGGTGATTCATGGTTAAACAAAATACCATTTGTTGCGTGCACGCCATACGCCTCACGGTAATTAACCGTTGACCAATAAGCCATTAACTTTGCTGCTGCATATGGGCTTCTTGGCCTGAAAACAGAATCCTCATTTTGAGGTGGCGGAGTTGATCCATACAGTTCGCTAGTGCTTGCTTGGTAAAATCTACATTTAATACCAGAGGCTCTAATTGATTCAAGGAGTGCTACGGCACCTACTGCATCAACTTGAGCGGTGTATTGAGGCATAGTAAATGAAACCTGCACATGAGATTGCGCACCAAGGTTGTAAACCTCGGTCGGTTGAATCTCATGAATTAAATTTGTCATATTTACACCATCAGTTAAATCACCGTAATGCAAGATTAGTTTTGGATGCGGCGTGTGTGGATCTTGATAAATATGATCAATTCTTCCAGTATTAAATGAACTTGATCTTCGAATAAGTCCGTGGACTTCGTAACCTTTTTCTAGAAGTGACTCAGTAAGGTACGAACCATCTTGTCCGGTAACTCCGGTAATAAAGGCTATCTTCATACTGTCCTTAAATTTATTAGAAAATTTACTACTACAATATATCACATGCTAAGAATATCTTCACGAGGCATGCCAGAAGATTTCTTTTTTGAATTAAAGCTTGCTTTTGATTTAATTTTCAAGCAAAAGATTGAATATGATTTTGATAATATTTCTAAACAAAATTCAGATGTTCATTTTGAGTTTAATTATTTGAAAAATAGAGGCGGCTTACCTGGGAAACTTAATGTATTGATACTCTGGGAGCCCCGCAGTTTCATGCCTTGGCAATATACAGATGAGTGTTTAAAATTATTTCAATTAGTAGTACCTATTAGTCCCTGGCGAGCAGAAAATTTGGGGTTAAAGAATTGGATACTTCATCCGGTCAACTTTAACCAAGATGTTAAATTAAATGCGCTCCGTGACAGAACTGTAGTTATGGTTAATGGTGCTAAATTTAGTTCAAATCCTAATAGTCTTTATGGTTTTAGACGAAAAATTTCTAAAGCACTTTATAAATCTGAAATAGATTATGATCTAATGGGCGTTAATTGGAAGATGAATAAATTTAAAGAATTTCGGGAGCGAATATGGGCCACTAGAAAAGAAATTCAAGCTAAGAAGATGCCATCTCTGAGAGAAGCATTTTCAGATTTTTTCTATAGCTACCCGGAATATAGGGGCGAAGTTGCTGATAAGATTTATACTCTTAGTAATTATAAATATTCATTGATCATTGAAAATGAATCTGACTACATTTCTGAAAAATTATTTGATGCTATTTTAGCAAAAACTATCCCAATTTATATTGGACCAAATTTAGAGAGATTCAACTTTTTATCAAAATGCGTCTATCAATGCGAACCTAACGTCGGAAGTATTATAGAAATTCTTGCTAATGATGATCTGGAGATTTATTTACAGAAAAGAAAATATATCGAAGATTTAAATTTAGATTATTTCGAAGTTTTTACAAAAAAATATAATTTCGAAAAGCTGGCCAAAATTACGGAGGCTTACCTTCTAAATAGTTAAATTTACTGGAACGTTTAATCTAGTTTTTGTATAATTCTGTACAAACCACTCGTAAGTTGACTTAACTCCATCTCTAAGTGTTACCTGTGATTTCCAACCTAAGTTATTTAACTTAGAAACACTCAGCATTTTTTGATAAGTTCCATCTGGAACTTCCTTATTCCATTTTATTTCACCCTTGTACCCAGAAATGTTGGAAATCACATCAGACAGTTCCTTAATTGAGATATCAGTTCCGGTCCCAATATTTATTGGTTCCCGATCATCGTAATTATCCATAACAAATGTAATTGCGGAAGCAAAGTCATCTGAGTGCATAAATTCACGCCGAGGATTACCTGACCCCCACAATACTATCTCTCGTATATTCTGATTTGAAGCTTCATAAAACTTTCGTATCAATGCAGCTAGCACATGGCTGTTTACAAGATCGAAATTATCTCCTGGACCATATAAGTTTGTTGGCATAACGCTAACCCAATTTTTGCTGTATTCATCTCTGAATGATT
>Ga0209191_1001199_pt1 | contig 17472 bp, 16 predicted proteins | sample S_130626_EF_Meta_FD_187320 | JGI IMG/M metagenome (GOLD analysis project Ga0209191, IMG submission 187320) | Freshwater microbial communities from Lake Simoncouche, Canada to study carbon cycling - S_130626_EF_MetaG (SPAdes) (version 2) | ecosystem: Environmental > Aquatic > Freshwater > Lake ...
TTGTAGTAAGGAGTATTTCCAGCTGCGCCTCCATATGCTGATGAGAATGCTCCACCAGTTGTAAAGAAAGCTGAAGCTGTTGCAACTTGTGCGTACAAAGATAAAACTCCGCTAGCTAAGACAGTTGCGGTCTGAGCAGTGCCAGATGATGTGTCTTTTGCGAGTAAGCCTTTTGAAAGCGCCGAGTCATCAATGGATGTTGTTGCGTTAGTTGTACCAGCAGAACCACCGACAACAGCAGTTGCTCCAGGGTTAATTGCGGTAGCAACATACATATTGCCATCAAGACCCACGGATAGTTGGGTATTACCACTTGAACCCGCTGCCTCAGAGTTTACTGCCTTGTGTGTAGCATAAGCTGTTGGACTAGCAACTACAGTCAACATACCTGCAAATAATGCAGTTGTTGCCGTAAGCGCTATTCGCTTGCGTAGTGTCGTTTTCGACATTTGTTTCCTTTCGTTAGTCAGAATTAAGAATTTCCTAACTCTGGCTCGAAGATCTTGATAGATCTTCTAATTCCATTTCCTTGTGGCACACACGTGTAATGCCGCCAGGATATGGAAATCTATTTATTCGGTAGGAGCTGGCCCACCATCTGCTTGACCTAATACCTGAAGCATTAAAGTCACAGTCTCAAGTTGATTTATAGAAAGTTGCATATGATCTGCATAATCTTTGGCAGAAATCGAGTTTGAAATTATTGGATCGACTGGCTCAACAACTGGCGCGGCAGGCTCTGCTGGAGTTGTAATTTCTGGCAGATCTTGATTATTAGAAAGTTGAGATGAGTTTGTAGTAATAGATGTATTAGGCTCATTACCTGTTAAAGAGTTAAGACCTAGGAAAGCTGTTAGAACAAGAATAAATGTCAGAGCAATCTTTGAAGATTTACCGGCAAGCTCTGCTGCCTTCTTGTATGTAGTAGATAGAAGATCTAATGCGGTTAGGCCGCGAGCCTCATCAATAACAAGCTCAGATAGAACCTTACGAAGTGAGGCACGGGCGCGTGAGACTGTGTGACGAACGGCAGACTCTTTAATACCAAGCTCTTTAGCAATCTCAGCTGTTGAACGTCCTTCAACCTCCCACATAACTAGAGCAGCGCGCTCTGCTGGAGATAATAAAGAAAGTGCTTGACGAATAATTGCAGCATCTTCAGCGGACGAAATAGCTTGTGAGTGATCACCAGATACCTGCCAGGTAGATTCAACCTCAGCGGTTGCATCATCTAGGGCAACAAGATTTGGACGCCTGTTTTCAGCACGGAATAGATCAATACATAGATTTTCAATTGTGCGGTGTAGATAAGAAAGAGCGTGATCATCACTTGATAATTCAGGGGCCGCAAGCATGAACTTAACTAACGCCTCTTGGGTGATCTCTTCAGCTTTTGCCTTATCTTTAACAATCCGATTGGCGTGGGTAATAAGCTCAGATCGATTTTGTGTGTAGAAGGATGAAAATTGGGCAACGCTCCAAGATGCAGGAGTTGAAGACTCAACTGCCTTAGATTTTTTGGCCTTAAATGCCATTTTGTTTTGCCCCTTGTTAACCGGTTTTGTATTGCAGAGTCAACCGTCGCTGCCTCTATTCACATCTACGCATTAGGTCCCTATTTGTCGCGGTTTAAGGACAAATCGGACAAATCTAACTCATTAGCCCAAACATGAGTATGGCCCCTCAGTTGAGGGGCCATACTCTTTCAAAGCGTGTTATCGCTTTAGTATCAACTTCTGCAGAGCTTGAATCTGCTTGTTGATTGATGCAATTAATGCGACTACTGACTTCAAGACCTCGGTAAATGTTACATCGGTTGAGGCTGTAGTCAGCTTGTAAGTAGGTGTGGCCTTCTCAGCAGCTACATCAGTCAATCCTGTGAAATCAATGATTGAAGTGTAGGTACCAGCGGTCATACCTGATGCTGTTCCAACTGTAAAGGTATAAGTCTTACTACCATTAGCACTTGGAAGCATTCCTGCTGAACCAGTTGTAGACACCGCTGTTAGCATCGGTGTAACAAATGTTGCTGCACCTGGGGCGACAACATTGTTTGCAGCATTACCCTTTGAGTCCTTGAAAGCGACTGTCAGAGTTGCAACCTCACCTTGAACATATGAAGCCTTATCCCATGAAGCTGTGTAGGTGTAAGGATTATCAGCACAACGTAGGGTAAATGCTGGAGAGGTAATTGCCTCACCAGTTCCAGTAGTTGTGAACTTGATCTTCATTGATGCTGTACCTGCTGCAGCGCCACAGGTATAAACACCTGTGCTGTAGCTGTATGCAGATGTTGAAGAGGTAGCTGTTGCAGAGTGCATTATTGATACTGCAGTAACTGTAGGAGATGCTGCTGCAAGTGATGTTGAATCTGCACTAAATGTACCGATTGAGCTAGTAGCCACGCGGTTTCCAGCAGAGTCTTTAGCAACTACCTGGAATAACTGACCAGTAGCACGACCAGATGCATCGATATCATTTGTATGTGTTGAAGTAGATAGATCTTGAGTCTGAATTGCACTTACCTCAAGGGTTGCAACCTTTCCAGCAATAGATACTGTCTTTGTACATACAGTAGCTCCATTGAAAGTAATAGTTACAGTTGTGGTAAGTGGTGCACCAGCTGTTGGTTGGTCAATACGTAATGTATCTAGTGAACCAGCACGGTAGTCAACAACAGTTGAACCTGTTCCAGCAAGTGGTGTAGCTGTAACTGTTCCAGCTGTTGCTCCCCATGATAGAAAGGCACCATTTGTTGCAGTTGCAACTAGGTTACCTGAATCAAGAACAGCGTTGTAACCATCTCTTAGTTTCAAAGCGATATTCCAATTGCCACCATTTGATACTGAGCCAGTTGAGTCAACTCCAACTACAGTTGAGGCAGTTTCAGCAGCTAGATTTTGAGTTGTCTCACATGCACTATAGGCGGCGCTGTATGCACCACCGGCAGAGGCAGCAACAACAGTTACTGTAATAGCTGCGCTAAGTGTTGGAGGTGTTAGACCATTAGTTGAAGTCTGTATTACTGAAAAACCTGAGCTGTTAGTGGAGAAACCAGTAAGAAGATGTACAGCGTATGTACCAGCTGTTGCTGGTGCTGTCCAAAGAACAGCTACACCAGTTGAGGTTGTTGCTGCGCCAACACCAACATAGGTATTAGTTGCGTTGTAGTAAGGAGTATTTCCAGCTGCGCCTCCATATGCTGATGAGAATGCTCCACCAGTTGTAAAGAAAGCTGAAGCTGTTGAGACTGATGCGTAAAGAGATAGAACACCACCAGCTAAAACAGTTGCAGTCTGGGCTGTGCCATTTGAAGAATCTTTACTTAATAAACCCTTTGAAAGAGCAGAGTATCCAATATCAGCAACATTACTTGATGCGTTAGCTGTTCCTCCGACAACCGGTAAGGCTCCAGGGTTTGAAGCGATAGCTACATAAAGTGATTCATTATTTCGACCATTTGTCGCTAAATTGTTCGTACCGCCAACTGCTGAGTGATTTGCAGTGGCAGATGCTAATACAGTAATTGTTAACACATGTGAAGTTCCTTGTGTAGGAGCCGCAAGGGTTGGGGTCAAAGCAGTTGTACCCGCAGCTGTATCAAACGTTACTGTGTAAGTTCCAGCAGTAGCAGGTGCTGTATACAAAACTGCAACCGGCGTAGCTGTCGAGCCCGCTACTCCTGAAGCTGCAACAAATAAAGTTTTAGTCATTGCAGAGGTGTATGCATCAGCAGTCATCGTCATACCAGCTGCTGTGGCAGAAACAGCTAATGTGCCACCGGATGCAGAGACCGAGAACGCAGAAGTAGTTGAAACTTGGGCGTAAAGAGATAAGACAGTGGAAGGAGCCACCGTTGCAGTTTGAGCTGTACCAGAAGTGGCATCTTTAAATATCAAGCCTGTGGTAGATCTTGCATCAGCGTGACCAGTGGCAACGACTGAAGAGGTATGGCTGACAGCAGTTGTCGCAGTTTGTACTGCTACAAAAAGTGAACCGTTTAGAGTTCCCGTAGTTGCTGCTGAGTTTGCTGCACCAGTGCCAGCAAAGTTATGAGCACTTGCGGTTTGTAAAGGCAATATAGTAAGAAGTGATGCAGTTATCGCCGAAATTGCTAATTTTGCAAAAATTTTAGTTTTTCTATTCATGACAATTCTCCTAACCGATAGAAGTGGATATCTCCACTATAGGCATACCTAATGGTACCTCAATGAATGCATCATACCAAGCCTTTATACCTAATTCTTCCTGGCATAAACGGCTTGCTACCGCCTCAAAAGGGGTGAGAAGCCGGGGTTAGACCGTATCCCTTCAATAAAACTTAAGCGTGGGCCCTGTCGGGATCGAACCGACGACCCACAGATTAAAAGTCTGTTGCTCTACCGACTGAGCTAAAGGCCCCTGAAGTTATGACTCTAACAGATACTAACTTAAGTAATCGACAAGTAAAAATTGTAATTGCAATGCTATTTTAAAACAAACCCAACTACTGAGCCTGAGTCAAATTTACAATAATATGGGGTGAGATTATTTTTCAGCACAAATTTTGAAAATGCCGAGTTCTCTGAAACATCGTCTGAAATCAAACAATCCACTTTTAATTCGTTCCATGCCCAATTAAATTCAAAAGACATATTCTCATATGAATGATCACTGTCATGAAAATAAAGTGACCTACCGTTACTTTTAATTAGCTCCTTTGTAAATGTCTTAAATGATTTTCTTACTGGAGAGCTTAGAACCACATAATTAATTTTTCCGATTCCTTCTGGAATGACATTATTCTTAATATCTATTGAGTAGATTTTAGTATTCTGAGCAATTACAAATCTTTCCATAAATAAAGCACTAATACCATGTTGTGTCCCAGATTCAATAATTAAATCAAAATCTAAATTACTAATTACATACGCTAGAACTTTAAGTCTGGTTTTAGAACCAGAATTTCCAACTACACTATTTTTTATACCCAAGCCTTTTGATTCTAAATAAATTAAGTTTTCTGAAATTTCATTGAAAAATTTATCTGAAGAACTTTCTAAATCTAACACATTTTTCTTATTAATCTTAAACAATTCATTGTTTAATTCAGCTAAATTACTAATCAATTCACTTTCCGAATTATTAAAAATACTTTGATTGATTTTTTCAGTATAAATATACTTAAAAGTTGCAATAATGCCGTAATTTCTCATTCTCCAGAATATTGAACCAATTTTCATAGTTAATTATAGCAAAAAATGTTCAGACTCTAGAATCTTACTGTTGTAAAGGTTGTATTTTAAGATACGCTAACAAATGAATTATCGAGTATTTAAATTCAATAAAATACGGGTTATAGTTTGGAGGTAGAATTTTGGAATCTGAGTTATCTCATTTGTTAAATTTACAAGGAAAAAAAGCCAAGCTTTTCTTGGCTAATAAGCCCTATGAATCTACCTCTGAGCCCTTTTGTTTAAGACCGTTTAGTGATAAGACGGGAAAACAAAAAAGTATTAATTTAAGGTTTACATCACAACTAATAAATTCTGATGCAGTACTTGTACCGTATGATCTTTCGTATTGGTACAAAAATAAAGTCTATATAACTTACCTCAAATCTTTAGCTGAAAAAAAGAAGCTTATAATTTTAAATACAGGCGATTTTATTTCTAAAATTAAAAAAATTGAGAATGCAATATACTTTCGACCATTTCTGAATCCTGGAGAGCACTCACCAAATACAATAATTATTCCTTACGAAATAGAACCAATGTTTACTGCGATAACTTCCAACCCCAAATTCAATATTTCCTTCATGGGATATTTCCCTAGGATTATTTCTACTAGATTATTTTATACATTGAAAAATAGTTTTTGGCACCCCGTTAAGGGCAATGGTTCAATTGTACGAAAATTAATGGCCCGAAAAATTAAAAAAACTAATCTGCCGCTTACCTTGGTTAAAAGAAATAGCTTTAGCGGATGGAAACGCGATAATTCAACAAATACTCTGAATAGACGAACTGAATTCTTTAATTCAATTAGAGATTCAAGATATATAATTTGCCCCCGGGGGGATGGCAATCAATCACTTCGATTTTATGAAACCTTAAGTGCAGGCAGGGTTCCTATTTTAATTGATACAAAAATTAAACTTCCTCTAGAGGATCGTTTAAATTACAGTGAAATTACCATTACGCTCAATCTATATGATTCAATTGATATTTGGCGTAAAGAAATTCTTGACTTTGAATCCTTATACAAGGGGACTAAATTCAAAAAACTTTCACAAGAAATTAGTGAATTTTACGATCAAAATCTATCAATGTACAACTTCTATAAAAATTTATTTACCGATTTTCTTGTTGAGGTCTAGATTGAATTTAAAGATGCAATAAAGATTTATTCATTCTTCTAGCAACACATAGTTTTATTTACTTTTTTAGTTAGTTAACATATCTTGGTGAGCTCAATAAATTTTATGAGCGGCTTTTACTACCCGGTCGATTATCGCAATAGCAATTCCATGGCCAACTGGTGGGATTACAAAAATATTTTTCAAACCTTTATAATCAGCCAACCTAAAAGCCTCATAAAGAACTTGTGCATACTCTTCATTTGTCTTAGGTGCAGCAACTCTTACAGCTCCTGCCGGTGTTGCAAATGAGTCAAGTGCAATAAAGCCATCTCCTAGTGTGGGAGACCCATAAAGATGAATTCTTGCTTTTGGTGCGTAATGAGACTCAAGTAATCCGGCTGCTTTAATTTTAATACTTTCGGAATTTGAAGTATTTAACTCAATAGTTATCCCCAAGGTACCTTCTATCATCTCTTTTGTTACTGCACCTGGTCTTAAAATTGATGGCTTATCTTGTGTGCAATTAATTATTGTTGATTCAACTCCAACTAGGCAGGGGCCGCCATCTAAAATCTGATCACTCTCAGATAAATAATCGGTGAGCTCTAGTTCAACAGCAGCAGCGGTAGTAGGTGATACAGCGCCAAATCTATTTGCACTAGGTGCAGCAATTCCTATACCACCTAGATCTTCAAACTCTTTCAGTAATGCCAAGGCAACCGTGTGTGATGGGATTCTTATTCCAACATTATCTTGACTACCAGTTATAAAATCCTTGGCAAGATTTGTTCTTGGCAATATTAATGTCATAGGGCCTGGCCAAAAAGCTCGGGCAAGAATTACTGCATATTCAGGAATATCTCTTGCCCATTTATCTAAGTTGCCTAATGATGAAATATGGACAATTAATGGGTGACCTTCAGGTCTGCCTTTGACCTTATAAATTCTTGCAATTGCATCTTTATTTGTTGCATCCGCACCTAACCCATAGACGGTCTCAGTTGGAAAAGCGACTAAATCACCTTTATTTAATGCAGTTGCCGCATCTTTAATGGCGGTTGCTGTGCAGTTTGAGATGATGCTCATAGAGTTAATTGTCGCACTTTGTAAATGATCAAAATCCCGCTTATTTTTAATTGGTTTTGCCCAACTTAAATGACCCGATACCCTTGCTTCTCCACTGTCCCCATCGTCTAGTGGCCTAGGACGTCGCCCTTTCACGGCGTTAACACGGGTTCAAATCCCGTTGGGGACGCAAAAGGAAAGGAAGAGATTCCTTTCCTTTTAAAGTTGGCCCAGTAGCGCAGTTGGTTAGCGCGCCGCCCTGTCACGGCGGAGGTCGCGGGTTCAAGTCCCGTCTGGGTCGCGATTTATTTATTTCTTAATTGAGGTAAATAAATTTGATTGGCTGAGTAGCTCAGTTGGTATGAGCGAACGACTGAAAATCGTTAGGTCGCCGGTTCGATCCCGGCCTCAGCCACAAGTAACTATTAATTATTCGTCTTTGGTGTTTAAAAAAAGAGCAAGTAGTGAAATCCAGATCACTGAAGCGGTTATCAAAATTAGAAACTCAAAATTAAAATTTTGCAATGAAACTAAAACAGCAAATAATCCATAAAGTGCGGAGAGTAACCAAAGCGTAATCGCTGCGACTTTTCTACTCAATCCATATCTTACTAATCTATGAGATAAATGATCTTTGCCACCCTGAAATGGTGAAACTTTTCTGCGTAACCTAGAAAAAACTGCGACTGTCGTATCTAGAATTGGAATGGCAAGTAGCAGCACAGGTATAGCAAACGAACTTACTGAATTATCCGTAGATGGTTTAAATCGAACAGTCAATATTGCAATTAATAAACCTAAGAACAGAGCACCGGCATCGCCCATATAGATGCGAGCAGGAGCTCTATTCCAAATTAAAAAACCAAGTGTTGAGCCGGCTACCACAACCGATAGTGCTGCAATGAAGTATTGATCACCGGTTATTGCCAAATAAGTTAGTGAAATTGCAGTGATAGCCACTGTCCCGGCAGCACCACCATCTAAATTATCAAAAAAATTAATTGAGTTACATATTCCAACAATCCATATAACTGTTATTACTGCATCTAGAACAGTAATTCCTGTAGGGTTTCCAATATTGTCATTTAACATCAAGATCAAAGCAACGACTATTCCGGCAATACTTTGTCCGATAAACCTTGGTAGGGGATTTAAGCTTTTTAAATCATCCCATAATCCAACTAAGCCCATAACTAATGCAGGGCCAAGAACCGATGTTGCAAGCCAAAAGTTACTCCAAGTGAATTTATTTGAGATTAATGCGATATAGGAAGCAATTATAACCCCAATAATAATTGCGACTCCGCCCAAATAAGGAACTGGATTTTTATGTGACTTATGGGCAGAGTTTGGGCGATCTAGTACTCCTTGTGCGAGTGCAATTTTGCGCATTAGGGGAGTTAGTAGACCTACTAACACATAAGAAATAACAAAAAGAATAAAGTAATCAACTTGTGAGATAGCCATTAGAAATTCTCAGTAATTATGCTGAGCCAGCTTTTCTTCTATGCATTTTGGGAGCAGCCCCACCAGTTTGGCCGGCTCCGATTTTAGAACCAGAACTTGGCCCACCAGCTTTGCCACTATTGCCGCCTTTTTGTTTTTTAGCGAGCGCCTCAAGCATCTTCGCCTTTGGATCATTACTTTCTTTTCTAGAAGTTTCTTCACTCATTTAATTTGCCCCCACCTGATTAGATGATGTGTTTGGTGAAATGCTTTTTAGTAACGCTTTAACTTCAGACTCTTTATACCTGCGATGTCCACCAAGGGTTCTAATTGAGGTTAACTTGCCAGCCTTTGCCCACCTTGTAACAGTCTTTGGATCTACCCGAAATAGGGCGGCAACCTCAGCTGGGGTTAACAAATTCTCTTGACCACTGACTGCAAGATGAGAGAGATTACTTTGACTCATTTTCCTTACCCTCCATCTTTCATCTAAAAAGATTTACCGGCAGATTATCCGATTTAAACCTTATGGGGTAAGTATCCCTTTAAATATATTTAAGGACAAGTACTTAAATTTAGGTTGCAGATTCAAGTGAGGCCACCTTGCGCCAGCGCGATACCAGCCGCTCATAACCACGCCCTGCTAGCGCCCCATCACCGGAAGCAAGTCCTGCAATAGATGTGCTCACATCTTCAACTGAAGTATCAGCATCAAGGCCTGCTTCACCATTTTGAATAAGTAAGTTATTTAAATAAATAGCAAGGCCGCCGTAATCTAACTCCACAATTGAGTTATTATCAAAGATCTCAAGCCATTGCAGAAGATCAGCTATCTCAGCCTCCACCTGACCTGAACCAAAAGCACTTAGCACTGCTTCATGGGTGAAAGTAGTTCGTTGTTTTGCCTTACCAATTGAGGTTCGCATAATTGTGAATGGGCCATCTTCATTCTCACCACGTAATCGCTCCTCTGGGTGAAAGAGGGCAAACCAACGAGGTGGAATATTCCAGGTACTGGTGAGGATATGTGAGACCTTATCTTCAACTATCTCAGTAGTACTTCTAATAGAGTCTTCTATAGTTTGAGGAACAAAAAACTTTATAACATCAGCAGGTAGTGTGTATTTAAAATCATCTAAGGCTGCCCAGCACCTTGCAGTAGTTGACCAAGGAGCAACATATCTTTTTCCTTCATGATCTAACACGTGAGCACCATCTAGCTTTAGCGCAGGCGGCTCATTATTTATTGTTCTAGTTAGTGCTCTTTTTTGTTCATCCCAACTAGTTGGTGAGGTTATAACAATCTGTGACCACCTAAGTTGATCAGCCGCCTCAAATGAATCTATCGGTTCATAGATACGAAGGGATGCAACATATGGGGTTGGGCGCATAGATATATTCTAATTGATAATTCGCACAAGGCTAAAAACCAGCGTTTGAGTAGACATTTTTAATATTTCTATTCATTTCACTTGGGTCAAACAGATTAAGCTGACTTGCGTAGGATTGAACTAATCTTTCTGAAAAATTTTTATCGCCAAACGTAGTTTTAATCTGTTGTGCCAATGCACTTACGTCACCAGTTGAGAAAAGGCCTTCATATGTTTTACCTAAAACTTCAGGTATTGCTGAGTTATTTGCCGCAATAATCGGCTTCTTTGCGACCATTGCCTCTAATAAAACAAGACCAAATCCTTCATATTTACTGGGCAGAATAAATAGATCTATTTTTGATAAAAAATCTTTAATGTACTCAGTCTTACCTAACCAATGAACCTTATCTTCAATACCTAGTGACTTACTCAATTCAATTAAATCTTTTTTTAAAAAACCCTTTCCAACTACATATAGATCGGTATTAGGTATACTTTTTAAAACATCAGAAAAAGCGCCTAATAATGTGGGGTAATCTTTTTGAGGAACTAATCTTCCAATTGTGCCAATTTTATAGTTTGAATTTTTACCATTCATAATGTTAGTAATTAAGCCTAAGCCTGCTGCGTTAGTTGAAATATCTTTTTCAAACCCATAATAAACTACATCAATTGTGTAGCCACTTGGCACTTCGCCTCTTTTGATCAAATAACTCTTTACTGCATTTGATATTGCAATACCCTGGATTGCTCTTTTACAAACATATTTTGAAAGTAAGTTTGAAATAATTCGTGGCCCACCTGGCCAAAACGGTTCAGTATTATGACGAGAAAAAACAAAGTATTTATTACGAACCACTATTGCAGCAAGTAGTTCCGACTGTGGCAGGTGAGCGTGGATAGGTGATGGATTTTTTCTTAAATGTTTTGATAATAGAGAGATTTGCTTTAAAAAGCTTTTACCAACAAGTAGATTATTTACTTCAACACCAGATTCTTCAAATTCATTTTTTAAATCTGGCTTTCCTTTAAGAAAAAATACTTCAACTTTTAATCCTGATTCGACTTGCTTACTAGCTAGAGTTAACAACTGCTTTTCAGCGCCCCCGCGCTCTATTGTTGTAATCAAGTGGGTTACATTTTTGCTAATCATATTATTTGATTGAAGTATGCTGCAGTTTTTTCAATACCTTCTCTCAGCTCAATTATGGGTTCCCAATTAAGAATTGATTTTGCTTGAGAAATATCTGGGCACCTCTGTTTTGGATCATCTAGTGGAAGTGGATTATTTACTATTTCGCTCTTTGAACTGGTTATCTCAATTACAATCTTGGCAAGTTCGAGAATCGTAAATTCATTTGGGTTTCCAAGATTTATTGGAGTTTCAGGATTTTTATCCAACTGCAATAATTTATATATACCTTCCACTAAATCTGAAACGTAACAAAATGATCTGGTTTGTTTTCCATCACCATAAATATTTATAGGTTCATTTCTTAGGGCTTGCACAATAAAATTACTTACTACTCTTCCGTCACCAATTGCCATATTTGGTCCATAGGTATTAAAAATTCGAATTACTCTGCTATCTAAATTATGCTGTCTGCGGTGATCAAAACATAAAGTTTCAGCAGCTCTCTTACCTTCATCATAACAAGACCTAATTCCTATTGGATTTACATTTCCCCAATAGCTCTCTTTTTGTGGAGACTGAGTTGGATCTCCATAAATTTCACTAGTTGATGCTTGAATGATTCTGGCACCTGTCTCATTAGCTAGGTGAAGTAAGTTAATCATTCCTAAGAAATTTGTTTCAATCGTCCGAACTGGATCTTTTTGATAATTAACTGGAGATGCCGGACATGCAAAATTTAATATTGCATCAACCCTAGCTTGATATGGAATTCTCACATCATGCTCAATAAATGAATATTTTGGGTGATTTATTAATTGATCTAAATTTTTAATTGAACCTGTTGATAGGTCATCTAGACCAATTACTTCATGGTCGTTATCAATTAACTTCTTAGAAATATGTGAACCAAGGAAACCCGCAGCTCCAGTTAACAAAATTTTCATAGATGAATCTTCACATACTTCTGAGTATGTGACCTAAAAACCATGAGATTAATTTTGATGTTTAATGTATTTAGACTCGTGGATACTTATCATCAGGATTTGAGTCTGAATCTTGGTTATTTTTGTTACCTACAGTTGACTCACCGTGTAACTCTTTTGCCAAACTCTCTAGATCCATATCTTGATTTGAATACTTAAGGTCTCTAGCAACCTTGGTTTGTTTAGCTTTTGAACGGCCGCGTCCCATAGCTTTGGCCTCCTTACAATATCTTTTCTGTCGTAGGCTGAAGATTAACCAATTACCCCTGCTTTATGCCAAATCAGGCTGATTAGGCTCTATATTTCACTGCCGCTTGGGCGAAAACATTAGATAAATCACTTAGTAAACCTGAAGCTCTTACCTCACCTGACTCACAGAGAGAGCTCCAAAGAGATGGCTCATTAATTAGCCTAACTAAAGTTTGCCCACTCATCTCAACTGTATTAGGTGGTGTTCCTCTTCGGTGATTACTACCTTCAACACATTGGATCGCGCCATAGGGTGGCACTCTTAACTCAACAGATTTTCCAGGTGAGATACTTTTAATCAAATCCAATACCTCTTTAACAATGGCTGTGATCTGTGGATCTTTAGTCACAGAATGCAGCCCAATATGAAAAGTTATGCTCCCTTTTTACAAACCTTTGTCTTCATTAAGACTAATAAAGAGTCCGCACTCTTTTGCAGATTTCCTAACTCAGTAACACCTTCAGGTGATGCAGAAAGGATATCTTTAAAGATTCCGTACTGGTCTTTAGCCTCAATATATAGATCATTAGCGTCCAGGCAAGCAGCAAGTGTCCAGGTATTCTTAGTTGGGGTTACATAAGGATTTTTTTCACAATAGTAGGTTTTACTGCCAGATTTAGTTTTTTGGCCCATCTTCTTACAAGTGACACCATTTTTAACTGTGGCGGCATTTGCAGAGGTGGTAAAAGAGGTAGTAGCAAGGAATAAGCCAAATGTGGCCACAAGTACTGACGCTCTTACTTTATTTGAAGCTTTAACCATTTTAAATCCCACTTTCACTCTGGCTTTAGATGCTAAGAATAACCCCTATAGGTGCTCTGTCTACCCCAAATTTAAGTGAATTGCCTGTGAATTGGCTAAATTTATTAAAAAACGTACTTAGCGGTAGTTAGTTGCGCTTAAATCAAAGGCTTTAGATCAACCTTACTTACCTCACCCTTTGTTACTTTATTAATTGATTCGCCAACTTTTTGCGATTGCTCAAGGGCGCTTCCGACAAAATCTGCTGGATTTTTAACTAGGTCATTTAGTTGAGCGAGTGAGAGTGGAAAATCTTTTTCACTAGTTAATGCGGTAAAGAAGTTACTGGCGGTATTTGTAGTGGCATGTTTTTTAATCATTTCATGAGCAACCTCTCTACCCATTCCAGCCTTAACACATGCCATTAATATTTGTGTTGTAGCTAAAAATGGTAGTTGCTCAGATAATTCTTTATTTATATTCTCTTCAAAAATACCAAACTCAGTAAGAATGGTCATAAAGGTGTGAAGTAAGCCATCTGCAACATAGAACGCATCTGGGATAACAACTCTTCTAACTACAGAGCAAGAGACATCTCCTTCATTCCATTGATCCCCCGCTAGATCTGCTGCCATGGTTGTGTAACCACGAAGAAGAACTGCCATGCCATTTATTCGCTCAGATGATCTTGAATTCATTTTATGTGGCATTGCAGAGGAACCAACTTGTCCTTGCTTAAATCCTTCACTAACTAAACCAGCACCTGCCATTAATCGGATTGAAGTTGCAAAAGAAGAAGGAGCGGACGCTATCTGTAATAATTTAGATACAACTTCGAAATCTATTGATCTTGGATAGACCTGGCCAATACTTGTTAAAGTATTTTCAAAACCAAACTCTGAAGCAATTGCCTCTTCCATTTTTGTTAAATCTTTTACAGAACCAAGGGATGAAATACCATCTTGTCCGGTTCCAACTGGTCCTTTAAGACCTCGAAGTGGTAATCGATTAATTAACTCATTAAGTGAAGCTAATGAATACAGTAACTCTTCACCACAGGTAGCAAATCTCTTACCTAGCGTTGTTACCTGGGCTGCCACATTATGGCTTCTACCCACCATATAAGTTTTTTCATACTTAGAAATATTTTTCTCAAGCAGAAACAATGTTTCTAGGCTTCTTTTTCTAATTAAATTTAAACCATCACGTATTTGAATTAGTTCGATATTTTCAGTTAGATCTCGGCTAGTTAAACCAATATGAATCTTCTCAACTCCTGCTAAAGAGTTAAACTCTTCAATCCGCGCCTTCACATCATGGCGGCTCTGTTTCTCTCTTTTTTCAATTGACGCTAAATCAACCTTATCTATGACCTTGTCATAAGATGAGATATCAGCATCTGTGATTGGTAGCCCTGCTTTTTTCTGTAGCTTTAATATTATGATCCAAAACTTACGCTCTGCAATGATTTTATTTATTGGATCAAAGATTGCCACCATCTCAGCAGTTGCATACCTTGTAGCTAAAATATTTGGTGTAATACTCATTTGATTAGGTCCCTAACCACAATTGTCTCATCTCTTCCTGGTCCAACCCCAATTGCAGATATCGGCGCACCTGATATCTTTTCTAAAAACTCTACGTAGGCTTTAGCATTTTTTGGCAGATCATTAATTGATTTAGCCTTTGAAATATCCTCACTCCAGCCAGGCAGGTACTCATAGATTGGCTTTGCATGATGAAAATCAGATTGTGATGCTGGCAGCTCTTCAACTCTTGCGCCATCAACATCATAGGCAACACAAACTGGGATCTTCTCCCAGCCAGTTAAAACATCAAGTTTTGTTAAGAAGAAATCTGTTAGGCCGTTAACTCGCACTGCATACCTTGCAATAGGTGCGTCAAACCAACCACATCGTCTATTACGCCCGGTGGTAACACCAACTTCGCCGCCAATCTTTCTTAGCGCTTCACCATCTGCATCAAATAACTCAGTTGGAAATGGACCACTTCCAACGCGGGTTGTATACGCCTTAAGTATTCCAATTACGCGAGTGATCTTTGTTGGACCAATTCCAGATCCAGTAGATGCTCCACCTGCAGTTGGATTAGAGGAAGTAACAAAGGGGTAAGTACCATGATCAACATCTAATAATGTTCCTTGGCTTCCCTCAAGTAATACATTCTTACCAGCTTTTAGTGCTTGATCTAATAGCAAAGCTGTATCTGCTACATAAGGCTTTAAAATATCGGCATATCCTAGATATTCAGATAAAACCTCATCGACGGTAATTCCTTTGCGATTAAAAACCTTAATTAAAATCTGATTCTTATCATGCAGGGCTGCTTCAATCTTTTGTTTTAAAATAGAAGGATCAAATAGATCCTGCACGCGAATACCAATTCGATTTATCTTGTCAGCATACGCCGGTCCTATGCCGCGTCCGGTGGTGCCAATCTTTGATTTACCTAAAAATCTCTCAGAGACCTTATCGATGGTGCGGTGATATGGCGTAATGAGATGGGCGTTAGTTGAGATCTTAAGTTTTGAGGTATTAATACCTCGCTCATTCAAACCTTTTATTTCCTCAAGTAATACAGCTGGATCTATAACAACACCATTGCCAATTACTGGAACTACATTTGGTGAAAGAATTCCAGAAGGTAGTAAGTGAAGTGCATACTTTTGATCACCAATTACAACTGTGTGACCAGCGTTATTTCCGCCTTGATACCTGACGACATAATCAACTTGATCACCTAATAGATCAGTTGCTTTTCCCTTGCCCTCATCGCCCCACTGCGCACCAAGTAAAACTACAGCTGGCATTTTTCTCCCACTATTAAGAGCCACAAATTAGCAACGTTGCCTTTTTGTAGTTGAATTATCTACGGGATTACGGCTAATTCCATCACATTTTGGGCGGTTTTAAAAATCACCGCCCAAATGCTCACTATTTATCTACTCACACCCCAAGTAACATCAAAGCCTTTCTAAAAAGGGCTGATAGAGCAGATGTTAAAGCACCAGTTGCAAGTAGGCGCTCTAAAATGGTGATTAAGGTAATTAGGGTAGTAGTTAACAAGATAACTTCCTTTCAGTAGGTATTAATTGATTTTTATTAAATTTAGGCGGTAGCACAGCAACCTACTAAAGGATTAAGTGTAAAAAGTTATAAATCTGTACTGGTGGGGAAAAGTCATCGCTGATAATCTACTAACTATGAGTAATGAGATTAGCGGTGAATCATTTGAGAATTTATCCTATGAAGATCGCACCTTCACCCCATCACAATCTTTTGTTGATAATGTAAATACAAAAAGTGATATCTATGATGAAGCAAATAAAGATCGATTAGCTTTCTGGGAAAAACAAGCAAATAGATTATCTTGGGATAAAAAATGGAATCAAGTTGTTGATTGGCAATTACCCTTTGCTAAATGGTTTGTTGGTGGAAAATTAAATGCCAGCTTTAACTGCTTAGACCGGCATGTACTCGAGGGCCGGGGGGAACGAGTTGCATTTCATTTTGAGGGTGAGCCTGGGGATACCCAAACAATTACCTACAAACAATTACTTAGTGATGTTTGTAAAGCTACAAATGCGTTAATTGAACTCGGTGTTAAACAAGGAGATTGCATAGCTATTTATATGCCAATGATCCCGCAGGCTGCGGTTGCAATGCTGGCATGTGCTCGCCTCGGTGCAATGCACTCAGTTGTCTTTGGCGGCTTCTCAGCAGATGCGCTACTTTCTAGAATTCAAGATGCGGATGCATCATTAGTAATTACTGCAGATGGTGGATATCGCAAAGGAACTGCCTTTGCACTTAAAGGTGCGGTGGATGAGGCACTTAAAGGTTCTACAAATGTTAAAAATGTATTAGTTGTTAAGCGCACTGGCCAAGAAGTGGCGTGGGGGGCAAAAGATGTTTGGTGGCATGAGATTGTTGATAAGCAATCTGATAAGCATGAGCCAGAGTTTTTTGACTCTGAAAATGGTTTATTTATTCTCTACACCTCAGGAACTACTGCAAAACCAAAGGGTATTTATCACACTACTGGTGGTTACTTAACACAAGCTGCTTTTACTCATCATGCAGTATTTGATTTAAAACCTGAGACAGATGTTTATTGGT
>Ga0209191_1001200_pt1 | contig 17467 bp, 17 predicted proteins | sample S_130626_EF_Meta_FD_187320 | JGI IMG/M metagenome (GOLD analysis project Ga0209191, IMG submission 187320) | Freshwater microbial communities from Lake Simoncouche, Canada to study carbon cycling - S_130626_EF_MetaG (SPAdes) (version 2) | ecosystem: Environmental > Aquatic > Freshwater > Lake ...
CAGTCATTGTCAACGACGTTGTAGATGTAACAGGCGTATGGCTTTCCCTCTTTATTTAGACCGGCAACATGAGCACCTGCACATGTTTTACCGTGCATAACAGGACCAATCGTTGCGGGATCAGGCAATAAGGACGCTAAGAAGTCGCGCGGTGCAATTTCCATTCCACGGTAATTAACCTTCTGCTTATTTGATAGGCCAAGTGCATGAATAGTTTTTAACTTCTCAATAAAGTCATTGCCAAGGCCATACTTAAAGCTGACCTTCTTTGCCTTAATTTTTTGTGGAATTAAAGCAACTTCTTCATGTTCAACATCAACACATTCAACCGGTCCGATACCTTCTGGGAAATCAAAGGTCACGCCACCAGTAAATGGCCTAGTTGTGTGCCATCCCTCATTCCAAATAAGTGGGGGATTAAGACATTCTTCAATTGTTGTCCAGATTGAAAATGATGGAGCGAATTCATACCCATCAACTGTAAGACTGGAACCATCCAAGATTGTGACAGTATCTATTTCGCTGAATAAATAATCTTGGGCATAGCGTGCAAAAATATCGCTCATGCCAGGTTCGATGCCGATTCCAATGAGTGCAAAATTGCCTTGGCTTAACCATTGGTCATGTTGGGCAAATTGATCATCGCCTAGCTTCACGCCAACTTTATTGAATGGATCGGTTGGATGAGCAATTGAAAGCGACAAAGCCATGTCCATGTAATTAACACCAACGTTTTTAGCTGCATTAAAGATGTTCATGACAAAGCGCGGATCAACCGCGTTGACCACAACGTCAGGGTTGACCTTTCGGATCAACCCTTCAAGAGCTGCCAGATCGCCGGCATCCACCTCCACTGATGTAAATCGTGGGTCTTGGATTTTCTGGGTGACAGCGTGCGCTTTTGAAGCATCGTAATCAGCGATAACCAACTCAGTGATAAATGACTTACGGGATGCGATATTTGCGATTGCACTGCCAACTCCGCCTGCGCCGATAACGAGCGCTCTCATGGTTGGCCTTTCGGGTTGTTTTCGAACCCACTATGGATTCTAGGGAAGGCTATCCATAGCGATAACCTTTGCCAAGCACCATTGGTGTTAAGTCCCCGTAGCTCAGTGGATAGAGCAACCGCCTCCTAAGCGGTAGGTCGCAGGTTCAACTCCCGCCGGGGACACATAATCAACAAAACATAAAAAAGAGTTAAGAGAAAACTACAGTTCGCTTTCCAACAATAAATACTTTGTCATCTGCGTAAAACTTCACAGCCTTAGCTAAAACTCTGCGCTCAATATCGCGACCAATTGCGATTAACTCTTCTGGTGTAGCGATGTGGGTCACATGTGCAACATCTTGCTCAATGATTGGTCCTTCATCTAAATCACTTGTTACAAAGTGAGCAGAGGCTCCAATGATCTTTACGCCACGCTCATGAGCCTGGTGATATGGCTTGGCACCTTTAAATCCAGGTAGGAATGAGTGGTGAATATTAATTATTTTACCTGGCATTTTGTCGCAGAACTCCGAAGTCAATATTTGCATGTATCGAGCAAGAACGACAAAATCAATTTTTAGGTCGTTGATCTGTTTTAAGATTTCTGCTTCCTGGACAACTTTAGTTTCGGCAGTAACAGGTATGTGCAGGAACTTAATTCCATGTGACTCAACCAGCGTGCGCAAATCCTCTTGATTAGAAATAACAAGTGGAATTTCAATATTAAGCTCGCCGAGATCTTCCAAATACAAAAGATCGCGTAAGCAATGACTCTCTGTCGTAACCATGACAAGTGCGCGGGGCTTTTGGGCTGTTGGCCGAATATGTAGTGAAGGGTTGAATTTAGACAAACCCTCGGTCAAGCTCTTGGTTGCACCATCTAAACCTTGCGATGTTTCAAAACGAGTGCGCATGACGAAAGTGTTTGTGCTCGGATCTGTGAATTGCTGGTTTTCAATAATGTTTCCACCACAGGCAAGCACGGCAGAGGTCATCGCGTGAACGATGCCGGGCTGATCTGCACATTGCAGGGAAGCGATTAAATCCATGCCCGTAGGGTACGCGACCTTAGTGGTGAAGAGTAAATCGCTGCATCCATTTAGGAGCCCACCAGTTGCGCTCTCCAAATAAACGCATAAGTGCAGGCACTAATAAGCCGCGAACAATGGTTGCATCCAGAATTACAGCAAGTGCCACACCAAATCCCATAGTTTTAATTGATGTAACTCCACTTGTTATAAATGAGGCAAAAACCACACCAAGCAATAAAGCTGCTGCTGTGATGATGCGAGCTGATCTTTGCAAACCAACAGCCACAGATTCAACATTTGACTTACCTGATAAGTGTTCTTCGCGGATACGAGAAAGCAGGAAGAGTTCGTAGTCCATTGATAATCCAAAGACCACGACCGCAATTAAAATAACAATTGATGTGTCTAGCGTTCCGGTGACTGTGAATGAACCAACAAGCCACTGCAAGTTGCCATTAATAAAGACCCACGTCAGTGCTCCCATTGTTGCGCCCAAGGAAAGGAAATTGAGTAGTACGGCCTTTATGGGAAGAATAATTGATCCAGTAAAAACGAATATCAATACAAGAACCGAGAGAATGACCCATCCCAATGCCCATGGCAATGTCCTTGCAATACCATCTTGTGAATCTGTGTAATCAGCAGCAACGCCGCCTACCAAAGTGCCAGCAGGTGCAACAACGTCACGGACATTGTGAATTAGTGCTTGCGAGTCAGGTGTTCGTGGCAACATTGCTTGATAGGCAACTACACGGACATCGCTTCCGATGGTTTCTGGTGGCAGAACTGCAACAATCCCAGAAACCTTAGCTACCTCAGCTGCATATGCATTAATCGCTTCTAGTTTGTCAGAACCATCTCTGATGATGATTTCAATTGGATTTCCGGTTTGACCAGGGAATCGCTCTGCCTGAAGGGCTGTTGCGATAGCTGCCTTATTAGTGGCGGGCAACATTCGTGAGTCGCCTTGTGAAAATTTAATGTTAGTAATTGGCGCCGCCATAACTCCAAGAATTACTAAAGAGAGAACTACTGCGGCAACGGGACGCTTCATCACTAGACGCGCTGTTTGTGCCCAGCGGCCATCTTCTTTTGGCGTAATTGCAGAGCGGCGAACCACACCCTTATCAATTCTCGATCCCATTAGAGCAAGAATTGCTGGCAAGCCAACAATTGCTCCGACTACGGCGATTGCGACAACTGACACACCTGCGTACCCAAATGATTTTAAGAACGGTAGCGGGAAGAAGGTAAGCGAGAACAAAGTTACAAGCACAGTCATACCAGAGTAAAAGACTGTCTTTCCGGCGCTGCCCATGGTTGCAACAATTGAATCTTCCACACTCTTTCCTCGATGCAGCTCTTCGCGGAATCTATTAACCATTAATAATGCGTAATCGATACCTAGCCCAAGACCCATACCTGTCGTCAGGTTGAGGGCGTAGATACTGACACTTGTAAAGAGGGTGAACAGGTAAAGGACAAAGAATGCTCCCAAGATTGCCGCAACACCAACGATCAGTGGCATTGCTGATGCAGCTAAAGCCCCAAAAACAATTGTTAATAAAATAAATGTCAGAGGAATTGAAATTAGCTCTGCAACTTTTAGATCTTCAGAAATCTTTTCTGTTATCGCATGGCCGACAACTGAAGCGCCCCCGGCATATAAAGTCAGGCCGTCATATGAACCATCGTAGTTTTTCTGGAATAGTTCGCCAAGATTTTGACCCTGCGCTGAGAAAGGATCATTCTCACCATAAACAAGAATGTATGCAGCCTTACCGTCACTTGACTTTAAAGTTGGCTCACCGCCGCTAGTCCAATAAGAAAGCGTCTTTGACACACCCTCCTCCTGTGCGATCTTTTTTTCGAGAGCTAATCCCTTTTGAACAATTGTTGGATCGGTGATGTCAATTGAACCTGCATCAACAACAACGACAACTGAAGGATCAGACAACTTCAATTCATCGTTTAGGTACTCGTATACCTTGTAAGAGTCACTGTTGGGATCTGAATAGCCAGCCGAATCAAGACGACTAAAGGCCAGGGAACCAAAGCCACCTGCCACAAGAATTCCAACCACAAAGAGCACGACTGCGCCTTTACGGTGCTTGACTAAGAAGTGGCCTAACTTTTCGAACATGTTTTTCCCATTCCTTTAACGATGTAGAATCAATTCCATGAGTGACCTCTTTCCAAACGTAACTTCAGATGAGATCGATCCTGAAGCGGCCGCCGAGCAATCTCGACGCGAAGAAGAGATTAAGTCAGACAAACCACCACATCACGAGGATTAATCAGCACTCGGTGCTGGCGTCGCCTTTGGCGCTTCAGCAACGGTTGTCTTTTTAGCCGAGTCAGTTTTATAGAAACCCGAACCCTTAAAGACAACACCGACCGCGGTATAGACCTTGCGGATCTCACCCTTGCATTGCGGGCATTGAGTCAGAGAGTCATCTGAGAAGGATTGAATCGCCTCAAATTCGTGGTCACATGCGGTACATGCATATTGATATGTAGGCATCACAGTCTCCATTCGGTAATAAGGCTAGGCAGTAAGTGTAAAGAAGTGAGACGATAGGCGCGAATTGAGGCGCTTCCCAAGCCCTTATGGAAGGAAACCGTGAGCCGCATTCGTATCACAGCGATTCTGCTACTTGTATTTCTTGGTGTACCAAACGCCTCCGCAAACACATTAGTGAGCACTAACCCTATTAGTGGCTCAACGCTCTCAGTTTCCCCCACAAATGTGACAATTACTGGACAAGTAACTTTGCTAGCCGATGCACCTGATGCAAGCTCAATCACAGTGACTGACCCCAACGGTGTTCGAGTTGACGATGGCACGATCTACATCAGCGATGTGAGTGCATCTGTTGGAGTCCGACCATTAGTTGAATCAGGAATTTACACAGTTGCCTATTTATTAGCCGCTGAAGGTGATGCGCCGCTTGAAGGAAGCTTTACATTTAAGTATCAAGCACCAAGTGTTATCTCAACTGCAAACCCAACCCCCGAGCCAACTCAATCACAGAGCCCTGCTAGCAGTAGTTGGGGAACAAACATTTTTATTATTATTTTGCTACTTCTCGCAGTTATTGTGACTGTCGGTCTTTCACTATATGCACGTAAATTATTTGCGGATCGATGAATTTTTTAAATACAACTTTCAAATACATTAATATTCTTGGTAGCTTTGCAACAATAGGGGCGTTGCTGGCGATGGCATTTTTGCTGCTTGATGTTGAGGGCAGAGTTTCAACGTCTGCTGAAAAACTTCGCAATTTTCTGAAAGTATCGTCAGCCATCTGGTTTATTGGCGCTTTTGGTTCAGTTATTTTCACCTTGGCCCAAATACTGGATTCATCTCTGTCCGTTGCATTAGATGCAACAGTTATTCGATCCTTCGTTACTCAAATAACTTTGGGACAGTACTTAGCTTTCGAGGTGGTTGTATCCTTAATTGTATTTGCTTGCGCATTCCAAGCAAGAAAAATACTTAGTTTAATTCTTTTGCTTATTATTTCAGTTGCTGGATTGGTCGCTCCTGTGTTTCAGAGTCACGCAGCATCTAGTGGTTCACACTCGTTGGTAATCGGCTCACTTGTTATTCACGTAATTGGGTTATCTATGTGGGTCGGCGGAATTTTTGCCATTGCAATGCTTTCTACTGCTGACCGTGCAATTGCCGTTCCTCGCTTTAGCCAGTTGGCGTTGTGGGCTGCAATTGCAGTTGTTATCAGTGGATCTATTAATGCTTGGACTCGTCTTAATTTTGAATCTGCTTGGAATTCAACCTATGCATACATAGTGATAGCAAAAACGATTGCAACCATTGCTTTGGTATCACTTGGCTACTTACATCGCAAGAATCTTGAAGGCAAGGAGTCAATTAATTGGGTTGGTTTTGCAAAGCTACTAACTACTGAAGCAATCATCATGGTTATCACCGTTGCGATGGGTGCATGGCTATCTTCAACTGGATCACCCGATCGACCAGGATTGCAAAAATTCGACCCAGCATTGGCCGTTGTCGGATTTAAGACACCACCAAAACCAACGTGGTCAAATGTTTTTTTAAATTATGAACCAAATGCTTTAATTATCGGCATTTTGGTGTTGATGGTTGCCCTGTATGTAAAAGGTGTAATCGTATTAACTAAGCGAGGAGATAAGTGGCCGGTTGGTCGCACCATCTCATTTGCACTTGGTATTTCGGTGATTGATTTTGCAACAAGTGGTGGATTAGGCGTCTACGCGCAATTCTCTTTCTCATATCACATGCTTGCTCATATGCTTTTGGCAATGGTTGCACCAATCGGTTTAGTTCTCGGAGCACCAATGACATTGGCACTAAGAACCTTGCCACAAGGGCGAACTTCGACAGAGCGTGGCGTGCGAGGCTCACTCTTGGCGGCGCTTCACTCGAAGATTGGAACTTTTTATACAAACCCAGTTGTTGCATTATTAATCTTTGATGGATCGCTATTTGCTCTGTACTTCACTGATTTATTCGCCAGCATGATGCAAAGTCACGTTGGTCATTTATTTATGACGCTTCACTTCTTGGCCGCCGGATTCTTATTTTTCTTTGTCGTAATTGGAATTGATCCAAATCCTCGCAAGATTCCATACTTAGTGCAGATCGTTGTCCTCTTTGCTGCAATGAGTATTCATGCATTTTTCTCGATAGCGTTGATGTCTACAACTACTCTGATTGACAAGGGTTACTTTGCCTCCCTGCAAACCCCTTGGCTGACAGATTTATTAGCAGACCAAAAGCTTGGCGCTTCGATTGGTTGGGCAATGGGCGAAATCCCAATTTTGATGGCATTAGTTGCAACTTTTATCAATTGGCGCAGAGAAGACGCCCGCGAAGCCAAGCGGATTGATCGCAATACCGTGCGGCAAGCAGCCATGGGGCAGCCGGATGAGTTAGCAAACTATAATCAGTACCTACAAAAGCTGGCACAACGCGATAAGAATGAGTCCTAATGGAAAACCTATTTGATCTACCGTCTGAGTACAAAGAGCTTCGTGCGAGTGTTCGTGCCTTGTCCGAAAAAGAAATTGCACCTCACGCCCAGGCTGTTGATGAAGATCATCGCTTTCCACAAGAGGCAAAAGTTGCTCTCATCAAAAATGGTTTATATGCAGCTCATGTTCCAACTGAATTTGGTGGCGATGGCGCAGATGCGCTTGCAACTGTCTTAATTATTGAAGAAGTAGCCCGTGCATGTGGCTCATCATCACTAATCCCTGCAGTCAACAAATTAGGTTCTATGCCATTGATTTTGGGTGGCAACGAAGAGCAAAAGAAGCGTTGGCTGCCTCGCTTAGTAAAAGGTGAAGGTTTTTCATACTGTCTATCTGAATCTGAAGCCGGATCAGATGCATCTGCAATGCGCACCAAAGTTGAACGAACAGGTGATGGCTGGGTCCTTAACGGCAGCAAGAAGTGGATAACAAACGCTGGTGAGTCAGAGTTATATTCTGTTGTTGCACAAAGTGATCCTTCCATTGGGACAAAGGGAATAACAGCTTTCATAGTTGAAAAATCAGACCCTGGTGTTTCTTTTGGTGCTCCAGAAAAGAAAATGGGAATGCGCGGTTCTCCAACCCGAGAAGTTTATTTTGACAATGTTCAACTATCCGATGATCGCCGAATTAGCGAAGTAGGACAAGGTTTTGCTTTGGCGATGAACACCCTTGATCACACGCGCATCACAATTGCTGCACAAGCAATCGGACTTGCACAAGGTGCATTTGACGTTGCAACAAAGTACGCCCATGAGCGTCATCAATTTGGCAAGCCAATCTTTGACTTTCAAGCAATTCAGTTTATGTTGGCAGATATGGCAATGAATATTGAAGCAGCCCGTCTTCTTACCTACTCAGCTGCAATAAAGAGCGAAAATAATGAAAGAGATCTTCGCTTCTTTTCAGCAGCCAGTAAGTGTTTTGCAAGTGACATAGCGATGAAGGTAACTCAAGATGCTATCCAAGTACTTGGTGGATATGGATATGTCACTGATTATCCGGTAGAACGCATGATGCGTGATACAAAGTTGACTCAGATCTACGAGGGTACAAATCAGATTCAGCGCATTGTTATGGCGCGTAATCTACCTAACGGTTAAATCGCACAACAATCGAAGGCGAAGCAGCTGCATCTAAAGGGATGTCATGTGCTTCATGAGGCAACTCTTCACTATTTAATTCACCGGCATATACCAATCCAATTTTCCACGCCGCTAAATGCGGTAGGGCGCGGTCGTAATAACCCCCACCTTGCCCCAATCGATAACCAGATTGATCAATTCGTAGTGCCGGAACAATCACGGCGGTGATTTGTGAAAGATCATTAAGTGCTTGGCCCAAGGGCTCCACTATTTTCTTTCTTGAGTTCAACTGATTGGGGTCACCATTCCATTTCACCCATTCCAAGTGATCACCATTAATCCGAGGTAGTACTAGGCTTTTTCCATCCCGCAGAAATGCTTCATTGATTTCAACTGTACTTGGCTCAAAATCGTAGGAGACATACGAGGCAATGGTCGAAGCTGAGGCAATTTCTGGTGCTTTTAAGATGACATTGAAGTTACAGGGGATGAATTTCTGAGAACGCTCGCGACGGGCCCGATCGCGCAATGCAATCTTCTGATCTGTCATTTAAATCTCCCGCTAAATCCCAAAGAATAAACTGTTCAACAAGTAGGGTGTGATTATGTCAGAACACACACGAGTAGATGAGTTTCTTACCTCCTTACTCGCCATCTGCAAACCGCTTGAACCTTTTGAAATGCCATTGCTCGACGCGCATGGAGCCACCCTTGCCGAAGATATTTACGCTGGGGAGCGTTTAGTTCTTCGTGCCGGTACTCGAATTCGCTCTACTCAAATTGGATTAGCAGCATCAATTGGCCGAGATCATCTTCCAACTCGGCCTCACCCACGTGTTGTAGTTCTTTCAGCTGGCCCTGATTTAGTTGAGCCAGGTCAGCCTTTGAATAATGCTAGTGATGAGTATGAAACAAACTCTTGGCTACTAACTACCGCAGTTCGTGAAGTTGGAGCTGTTGCATATCGCGTTCACTCAATTCCAGATGACGAAGAGCAGTTACAGAAGGTTATTGAAGATCAATTAGTACGGGCAGATTTGATTATTATCAGTGGCGAACGCAGAGATGATTCATTTGATTTAATCACTCGCACACTTACCGGCCTTGGAAACATAACAACTGTTGACCTGGCTATTGAGGCAAGTGGTCGCCATAACTTTGGAACAATTGGTCCGGATAACACACCAGTTGTGACTCTTCCAGGTGATCCGATCGCTGCGTATATTTCATTTGAACTTTTTGTTCGACCGATGATTCGCACAATGTTAGGTGCAGCAACAATTCACCGCCCATCTGTAAAAGCGGCGCTTGAAAAACCAATTGAATCTGCTGCTGGAATGCGTTCATATATTCGGGCGATCTTGGCTGATGATGGCAAATCTGTCACACCACTAGCCGATCAAGATGAACAATCAACCTTGTCTGATGCCAATGCATTTATTGCTGTTGCCGAGACAGAGACATCAATAAACACAGGCGATCAGGTCACCGTTGTAGTTCTTGAGCGCCGATATATATAGCGCTATGAATACCGGCTGGCCTGTACTTTTGAAAAACGAAGAGATTTTTTTAAGGCCGTTACGATTTCGAGATCGCTTGAGATGGAATCAAGTACGAGCTGAAAATCGTGAATGGCTCTCACCGTGGGAGGCCACAATCCCTGCGATTAGTGAGGATAGCTACAAAGAGCTTCCCTCATATTTTGAAATGGTCAAGATTCTCAATCATGAAGCACGCAATGGTCGCTCATTTTCCTTTGCAATCTGGCATGGCAATAACTTGATTGGCCAAATATCCCTAGGTGGAGTGATTTATGGTGCGATGCGTGGGGGCCATATTGGATATTGGATTGATCGTAATTTTGCCAATCGCGGATATACAACTGCGGCAGTTGAAATGCTTACGCAGTACGCATTCGACGTTCTTAAACTGCATCGCGTTGAGATTAATCTGCGACCAGAAAATGCCTCAAGTCGCCGGGTAGCTGAAAAAGCAGGCTTTATTTTCGAAGGGGATCGACCTCGATACCTGCACATCGATGGCCAATGGCGAGATCACATCTGTTTTGTTAAAGAAAATTCTGCGATTAAGTAGTACTTAAATCCCGCAAAAGTATCACCCCTTCCTTTAGATTTACCCATCATGACTTCGGGACTTATCTATATTGCGATCATCGGTATGTGGGTCGCTTATTTTGCACCCCGTTGGATTCATGACCGCAATGAATTTTCAGGAAAGTCAGTCGAACGTTTTAAGAGCGCTCTTCGTGTCGTCGCAAATCAATCTCCACAAACTTTAACAAGTACTGGAGCAATTGATATTGATCTTGATCGAGAAGCAAAGATTCGCCAACGTCTTTTATGTCGCAGGATTACATTTGCAGTGATCGCTTTTTCACTCATCACAACAGTTATAGGTGGAATTATGAATACGATGCCATTTATTTATGCCGCGGTTCCGATATCTGCGATGTTGATTTACGTCGCAAATGTTCGACGACATGTAGTTGCTGATCGATTAAACAAGCGACGTGTTACGCAGACGCATCGCCGAAGTGCTGGTATTTCTGCAACAAATTTGACTGAAGTTGTTAACCCAAAACCAAATACAGAACATTGGATTCCTTTGTCAGAGCGCGAACTCAAGGGTGTTGTTATATTGCCTAAGGGGACTGCTGCTGTTCGAAACGCGTGGGAACCAACAGAAGTACCAGTTCCAACATATGTAAATGCACCTAAGGCTGTTACCGCAAAGCGTGTAATTGATCTGACAACTCCTGGCCAATGGAGTGAAGATCAAGAACGTCTTGAGCGGGAAGCACTTGCCGCAGCCTCACCATCTCGTGATGAAATCTTCGATCAACAGTTAGCTGATGAAGCTGTTGACCGTTTGAATCAAGCTCGCGCAGCTAACGAGTAATTAGATCCACGAGTTAAACCACATACGAAGATCCCAATCTTCGTAAGTAATTACTTGTCCTGTGAACAACGGGAAGAAGAATAGAAAACACAGCAGTATCAGTGCAAATATTCCACCCACAATTGATTGAGAAATAACTGGCTTTAAATCACTGCTGAGTACTAATTTGGCGCAATACACGATAGCTATAATCAAAAATGGCTCAATGATGATCGCATAGAAAGAGAAAACTGTGCGCTGCTGCATTGCAAACCAAGGTAAATAGCCTGCTGCAAGACCAAGAACGACAAGGTTTGCTGCAGCGTCAACGCGATGATTGATCAATGACCTAATCCAATAGCCAACAACAACTGCAATTGCAATTGTTCCTACCCACCATAAAATTGGCGTTCCCAATGCAAGGACTTCTTGTGCGCAATTATCTGTCGAACATCCATCTGGTGAGGCATAAAAGAATGAAGTTGGCCTACCCATTATTAACCAACTCCAGGGATTTGCTTGATAAGGATGTGTGGTGGTTAAACCTGTATGGAAGTTAAGCATCTCTGAGTGATAGTGAATCCACGAGATCAATGGATTACTCGACCATTGACGGCTCCAACCACGATCAGAGATAAACCAACCCGACCATGTCAGTGCATATACAAACACTGGCAACAATCCATACTGCGCGAACTTTGCAGCAATAGGTTTTAAAGATTTCCTAATGTCATTTGCAATCAAAATTCGATAAACAGCTACTAAACCAATTATGGCAACAAAATAGATCGCACTCCATTTACAGCCAATTGCCAATCCAAATGCAACACCTGCCCAGTTGTGTCTATTGCGATGCCAGAGCAGAACGCCAATCAATGTGAAAAACGTTAAGAACAAATCTAAAAGTGCAGTACGAGAATGCACTAGCAATAATCCATCTAGTGACATTAATGCGGCACCTAGGGCGGTCAAGAGTGGTGAGTAAAAGAGAACATGCACCAATCGAGCAAAGACTAGAATCAAAAGGGTTCCAAAGAGTGCAGAAGCAAATCGCCATCCAAATTCACTGTCACCAAATACCTGGATGCCACTTGCTATCAGCCACTTACCAACCGGGGGGTGAACGATAAATTCTGGATTTGAACCATTAACTTCAACGCCATATTTCAAAAGGTCGCGTGCACCATCGACGTAATAAACCTCATCAAATACAAGCCCCTTAGGTGATCCAAGATTGAAGATGCGCAGCACAAAAGATGCAAGTGCAATCAGGATCGGAGCAATGGCGGCCATAGGACAAGAGTATGGGCGTTTGCTCACAATTACTGAGAGGATTAGCCCATGACGCTTATCTTGGCAGCTACCCCATTGGGAAATCCTGGGGATGCCAGCCCCCGATTGAAAAGCGCGATTGAAAACGCCTTGATAATTGCAGCAGAGGACTCTCGTCGTTTCCATCGTTTGTGCGCAGATATTGAAGTTACCTTCACCGCTCGAGTCCTATCTTTTTTTGAAGGAAATGAAATCGATCGCACCCGCGAATTGATCTTAGAACTTAAAAGTGGTGCAACAGTTTTGGTTGTATCAGATGCCGGAATGCCAACAATTAGTGATCCGGGTTTTCGATTGATGCGAGATGCTATTGCTGAAGGTATCGAAGTTTCAGTTATACCCGGACCAAGTGCGGTCACAATGTCAGTTGCTTTATCTGGATTACCCACAGATCGTTTTTCATTTGAAGGCTTTCCCCCACGAACAGCTGGTGCACGAATAGCAACATTTGAAAAACTTAGATTTGAAGAGCGAACTATGGTCTTCTTTGAAGCGCCACATCGATTTGCTGATTCACTTGTTGATGCAGTCACTGTCTTTGGTGCAGATCGACTTGGTGCAATTTGTCGTGAAATGACAAAACGTTACGAAGAAACAATTCGTGGCAATCTTGGTGAGCTTTCTGCATGGGCATCAACCAATGAAATCCTTGGTGAAATCACTCTTGTAATTGCCGGGGCTGCCACTGATTCAGCATCGTTGACTGCGGCAGATATGGTGGGTCGAGTGCGCGAATTTGAGGCAGCCGGAATGGATCGAAAATCTGCCATTGCAACCGTTGCCGAAGAGTTTGGCATTGCAAAGCGGCTTGTTTATGCCGCAGTCGTTGATGCCAATAAGATGAGCCAGTGACTAAGTCTTTCTACCTAACGACGCCGATTTATTACGTCAACGATGCCCCTCATATTGGGCATGCCTACACAACCGTTGCTGGAGATGTTTTAACTCGTTGGCACCGTCAAAAGGGTGAATCGGTCTGGTTTCTTACAGGCACTGATGAACACGGGCAGAAAGTCATGCGAACTGCAGAACAGAACAATGTTGCTCCACAAGTGTGGGTCGATAAATTAGTTCAAGAGGCTTGGAAGCCAAACTGGGAACACCTAAAAATTGCTAATGATGATTTCATCCGGACTACTGAAAAGCGTCATACCGAGCGGGTTCAAAAGTTTTTGCAATCTCTCAAAGACTCTGGCCATATTTATGCTGGTAAGTATGAAGGTCCTTATTGCGTTGGTTGCGAAGAGTTCAAACTTCCAGGCGATTTGATTGAAATCGATGGCGCTAAGTGCTGTCCGATTCATAGCAAACCCATCGAACTTGTTAATGAGAACAACTGGTTCTTTAAGTTGTCTGCTTTTGTTGAACCACTACTTGCCCATTACAAAAGCAATCCTGATGCATGCCAACCAGAAAGTGCTCGCAACGAAGTCGTCTCTTTCTTAGAAGGTGGAGTTTCAGATCTTTCAATTTCTCGTTCAACATTTGATTGGGGTATTCCAGTTCCGTGGGATACGGATCAAGTTGTCTATGTGTGGTTTGACGCGCTGCTCAACTATGCAACTGCCGTTGGCTTAACAGATGCACCAGATTCTCTTGGTGGCAAAAAGTTTGCTCAAACATGGCCAGCGGATGTGCACTTAGTTGGTAAAGATATTTTGCGCTTCCATGCAGTTATTTGGCCAGCAATGTTGATGGCTGCAGGCCTAGATGTTCCAAAGAAAGTATTTGCACACGGTTGGCTATTAGTCGGTGGCGAGAAGATGAGTAAGAGCAAGCTGACTGGTATTGCCCCCAAGGACATAACAGATCACTTTGGTATCGATGCATTTCGTTACTATTTCTTGCGCGCTATTCCTTTTGGCACTGATGGTTCTTTTTCTTGGGAAGATATGAGCGCCCGCTACACATCTGAGCTAGCAAATGACTTTGGAAACCTTGCTTCTCGCAGCGCAGCAATGGTTGAAAAATACTGCGCAGGTATATTGCCCGCAGTCAGCCATGATGCAGGACTTGAAGCAGCGCTAACTGAAACCGTTAACAAGGCAGATGCTGCGATGTGCGCACTTGATTTCCAAGGTGGAATTTTGGCAATCATGGATTTCTGTAAGCAGGTAAATGGTTATGTAACCGTGAAAGAGCCATGGATTCTTGCCAAAGACCCCGCCAAGCAAGCCCAGCTGGAAGAGATTTTGTATAACACCGCTGAATCACTTCGCGCACTTGCTGTTTTGCTGCACCCGGTCATGCCACAAACATGTGAAATCTTGTGGCAAAGCCTTGGTGCACAGAGCACACTTGGTGATTTAGGTGCACAAAAGATTTCAGATGTGGCTATCTGGGGACAGTTGCCGGCAGGTGCAGCTGTTACTAAAACTCCAGTGTTGTTCCCGCGACTAGAAACTCCTGCCTAAACACCAATGGCTGATCGCCACAATCGCGATATCGATAGACCTCGCGCGCCATTGCCGGAGGCACTACCGGTTCCAACAGTTGATTCCCATGCACATATGGAAATCGTTACCGATGCCGCCTTTGATTCACAAGAGGTAGCAGATGTCATTGCTGAAGCGAAGTCGGTCAATGTTGATCGCATTGTGCAGGTGGGTTATTCAGCAGAACAATCCAAATGGTGTGTTGGGGCGGCAGAAAAGTGGAACACATCAGTTCTTGCAGCCGTTGCACTACATCCCAACGAAGCACCAGTTGTTGCCGACCTAGAGGCTGATTTAAAAATTATCGAAGAGTTGGCCCAGCACCCACGCGTTCGTGCAATCGGTGAAACAGGTCTTGACTACTTCCGTACTCCACCTGAACTTCGAAAGCGCCAGCAGGACTCCTTTAAGTGGCACATTGAGTTAGCCAAGAAAACAAATAAAGCGCTAGTAATTCATGATCGTGATTCACACGATGATGTCTTGTCGGTATTGCTTGAAGTCGGCGCTCCAGAAAAGACTGTCTTTCATTGCTTTTCAGGTGATGTGGAGATGGCAAAAACCTGTATTGAACGCGGCTACATCCTCTCCTTTGCTGGCACATTGACCTTTAAAAATGCTCCAGCTTTAAGAGATGCGGTAAAGCTTGTGCCAATCGATCAATTGCTGGTTGAAACAGACTCACCTTTCTTATCTCCCGCCCCTCACCGCGGTGCGAGTAACACACCTGCGCAGATTGCAACAATTGTGCGAGCCATGGCAATAGAGCGAAATCAAGATCTGGCAGAGCTGGCAACAGGTTTAAGTCTTAATGCAGAACGAATTTTTGGATCTTTTGCATCATGACATTGCTAGGTGCGGCACAAATCCGCGAGTTGGCTGCACAGTTAGATTTAAAACCATCAAAGTCTTTGGGTCAAAACTTTGTTATTGACTCAAATGTGTGCACAAAGATTGTTCGCACAGCAGGTGTTACAAGTGATGACATTGCCTTGGAAATCGGACCTGGTCTTGGATCACTAACACTTGCGATGTTAGAGGTTGCACAATCTGTTATCGCAGTTGAAATTGACTCCCGCCTTGCACAAAGACTACCTATAACAGTGGCGCAGCATTTCGAGCATCCAGAAAACTTAACAGTTATCAATATGGATGCTCTAGCGGTCAATGAGCTACCAGTTGCGCCAACTGTTTTAGTGGCAAACTTGCCATATAACGTTTCCGTCCCCGTTCTGCTTCACTTGCTGGAGAAGTTTCCAACGCTTCGCACCGGCGTTGTCATGGTGCAGGCCGAAGTTGCAGATCGCTTGGCGGCAAAACCTGGTGGTAAGGAGTATGGAATTCCAAGTGTGAAGGCTGCTTGGTGGGCTGATGTGAAAAATGTAGGAACTGTTTCTAGGTCGATCTTTTGGCCAGCCCCCAATGTTGATTCAAAGTTAGTGGGATTTACTAGGCGTGAAACAGCAGGCAGCGAAGAATCTCGCGCGAAAGTCTTCACGATAATTGATGCAGCCTTTGCCCAACGTCGAAAGATGCTGCGATCGGCCCTTTCTAGCCTGTATGGCTCATCGTCTGCGGCTGAAGCAATTTTGATCAAAGCCGGAATAGATCCAACACTTCGTGGTGAAGCATTACAGGTTGAATCTTTTTGCAAGATTGCAGCCGTTGCGCCTGACATTTTCTAATTGCAGTTATAGGGTCACCGCATGCCAGTAAAAAGTGTGACCGTACGCGTACCTGCAAAGGTTAACCTTCAATTATCTGTTGGGCCCAAAGAGGCCGATGGCTATCACAACTTAGTATCGGTTTTCCAAGCAATTTCAATCTTTGATGATGTAACAATCAAGTTGACCGAACCTGGCGCAGGATTAACAATTGCAATTTCTGGCGAGCAAACACATGGCGTTCCGGCCGATGCAAATAATCTGGCAGCAAAAGCTGTGGCACTTATTTCTAAAGAGTATGACTTAACAGTTGACGCGCACATTGAGATTAAAAAATCTATTCCCGTTGCAGGCGGCATGGCAGGTGGCAGTGCAGATGCTGCAGCCACAATTGTTGGTATTGACTACCTTTATTCACTCGGAATGTCTCGCGAAGAAATGGTTGAGATTGCCGCACAACTTGGTAGCGATGTTCCATTTATGCTCAGCGGTGGAACTGCAATTGGTACGGGACATGGTGATCAATTAACCGCGGCTCTTTCACGCGGCACCTATCACTGGGTACTTGCCCTCTCCACACATGGATTATCAACACCTGCTGTTTATGCCGAGTGTGATCGCTTGCGCGCTGAACTTGAAATCATCCAACCTCAAACTAATGAAGGATTAATGCAAGCACTTTTGGCAGCTGATGCACCAGAGGTTGGTAAAGCGTTGGTTAATGATTTACAAGCTGCAGCATGTTCATTGCGTCCTGCCCTGCGTTTAGTTTTAGATGTTGGTCAGGAGTATGGGGCACTAGGTGCAATCGTTTCTGGCTCAGGCCCAACCGTTGCTTTCTTGGTTGCAGATGTTGATTCGGGCCTTGATTTAACGGTCGCACTAACGGCTAGCGGGGTAGTGGGCAGCGTTGTGCGGGCATATGGTCCTGTGGCTGGGGCGAAAGTAATCTCCCAATAGGCGCAGTTGGTCACAAGCACCACCATTTATGAGG
>Ga0209191_1001201_pt1 | contig 17451 bp, 38 predicted proteins | sample S_130626_EF_Meta_FD_187320 | JGI IMG/M metagenome (GOLD analysis project Ga0209191, IMG submission 187320) | Freshwater microbial communities from Lake Simoncouche, Canada to study carbon cycling - S_130626_EF_MetaG (SPAdes) (version 2) | ecosystem: Environmental > Aquatic > Freshwater > Lake ...
ACCACATGCTACCAATGTAGCTGCGATTGCGAAGATTGCGATTACTTTTTTCATCTTGTTTGTTTTATTGTTTAAATTTAAATATACACTTATTGGTATAACCTACTATACTAAATATAGGGTTATTGAGTTTTTATATAGTAAGGGGACCAGCCTTAGCCGGTCCCTCACCTAATATATTACCCTACCCAGCTATTGCGTAATGCTTTAGCTTTCTTTAATGAAGTCTCATATTGAGAGAACATCTGTCCATCTTCACTTACTCTAACTCTATAAGATACCGTTCCAGAAGGACGTGTAATCTTTTGAATGTTGTTAGATACTGTTTCGTACAAGTTAGTACGCTTTGCTGCTTTCTTTGACTTATTAGCCATAATTAATACGGTTGACCTCTCTCACCGCCAGGTTTTTGTTATTTTGGACCAACTTCATTATAGGGGTGGTCCTACCCTTTATTTACATAAAGATACGAAATATATTTGATACTACCAAATTTATTTTAAAGGAGCCTTATTCAAGCTCCGTTTCTACAATACGCACATAATCGTAATACATATCTATTGTAGCCCCTATACCTTCTGTGGCCACTAGGGTATCAGCGTACTGATTAGCCGCCTCCGCTGAATTAAAGGCTTTCCATTGTTTGGTCACACAAAGGCCTTCGTATTGAATCCCCGTAACCACCTGATAAATTGTTTTGTTTGACATAACTCTTTTGTTTTAGTTTATTTATAGTATATGTCAAAGAGCTGTTTATTTTTCATCCTCTATTGCCGGCTCCATTGGGGTAATACCAGCTGCATCTAATTCCTTAATCACAGTCTTCTCACCTTTAGCAATAGTACCCTCAGCTATATACACATCTAAGGTTGCAATACATCTTTCTCTACTCACATACTTTTTACCAATAATGTCCTCAAACGATTTGGGAGCGCTAGTAACTTCAACCATAAATGGGTACTTCTCATTAGCGGCATCCACTATATAAAACTTACCATATTTGCAAGGGTCCACTTCCCTAGCTTTCTTTACTACGGCTTTCTTAACTGCTAATTTCTTTGCCGCTTTCTTAGGTGCGGACTTCTTTACTACTGCTTTCTTTTTAACTGGCATATCTTATTTTTTTATTAGGGGTTTTTTAATTGGGCTTAACCAACGTTGATAAATTACTTCGTACTCACAATTCAATATAAGGGATAGCTTTTCAAACAAACGCTCCCTTATAATACTATCGTACACATACAGGTACTCATATACATCCTGACAGTTACTCAATGCATGAACTAATCCATCAAACGTAGCTTCTGGGTTAATACCTTTACCCATGTCATCGGACGGGTAATTCTTTACATAAAATTCTCTTATATTCATATTGGGGTTATTTACTTTTTGGGGTTTCAACGATAGTTTTCACTAACACATAAACTAAAACGGTGGCCAATCCGATTACCAAGGCCTCTAAAATTGTGATTGTTTCATTCATATACATAAAGATACATCATATAAGCTTACCAAACAAGCCCTTTGTCAACTATTTTCAAAAGTTCTTTCTTGATAATCAACGCTTTACATATATGAAAAAAGCTAATATACTCACCTTATTGACTATCAACCAGTTATGCTGTCCTACCCACGACGTCATAACCCGCCCTCCTCTCCCTAAAGTTACAACTAAATTTTCATATTACCAAACCGCACATCATATTTAATTTTTTCTAATACGAAGCGGCATACATATAGAAATTATCTAATATATGCTACGATACATTAAATGATTTCTAATACTTTGTACCTTTTGTTCGAAGTAAACACTTTTGTAATTTGGAAAGCTCCTCTGAAGCTCTTGCTACGATTGCCTCTTGTTCGGTAATCTTATGTTGGATTAGATATACAGCGGCCTCTCCTTTGTCCCACTTGTTCGGAAACTGTAATCTATTCCCCAATGGTAGGTATTCTCCCCTTATTAGTTTCAATCCCTCTTGTGGTGTTACAACTGCATAATATTCACCATCCTTATCCTCATGCAATTCAACTACACTATGGGCTGTACGATTAACTGCTATTTGTTGTCCTATTGGCATCCGTTATTTTTGTTTCTTATAAGCTCTCTTAACCAGCTTTTCATTTTCCCTAGCTTCTATTTCGTAGGGATTGTTTTTATATCCGTATTTGATCTGGTAGTGATTATACCAACGGAATGTTTGTTGTGCATGCGTCCATTCATGTAAGATAGTTTTTTGGACTGATATCATTCTTTTACATTGAGCTAAATTAATCCATATCGTTTCGTCCCAATCATACCATCCACAGCTTTCTTCGTCCGATTCCCAAGTGAAAGCAATAGCTGTACATTTCGAAGGTCCTAGCTTTTCCTCTGCCCACCTCATTAAACGTGTACAATCGAATTTCATACCTTTCTTATTTGTTACTCTCATAAATATACTGTATTTGTTTTACTATACAAAGATACGAAAAATATCCCAAGCTGCCAAATCTAATTCCACAAAGGGTTGCATCGATTGAATAATATCTAACGCCAGGTGGGGTTTCATTGAATATTCTCTAAAGCAGCACCAGTAAGGGTTTGAAAGCTTCTAAATCTATCAAAATATATACAGAAAAATTTTGCCACGTCAAAGGATATCCGTATATGGTCCTCATTCTGATTGACATAGAGGTTATTCTGTCCTCTAATGTATATTAAGTGGTAAAAAGTGTTAGGAAGTGGGAATGATTTTTAGTGTGACACCCTACTGATATTTAACCTTTACTCATATCAATATTAGCTTACCCATCCAGCTCCCTATTCAAAGGTGTGTTTTTTGTGGTAAATTAATAGGGGTATCAAATTATGTATTAGATAGGTGGGTTTTCCGTTGGGTATTGTGTATTGTTAGGTACATCCTTATTAGCTATATCTGCCATTGTATCTAAGTCTTCCCATTTAACTTCACCAGTTAATACATTGATTGAACCCTTACAATTATCATTAAAAAGAATTCTTATCTTTTGGTTATCGTGTGAAATGAAGGCCCTACCATCGTTCCCTATTAGAGCTTGAATTTCATCTATATGCGAATGTTTGTTATCCCATACTAAGGGGTTTTCGTTTATAAAGTTTACGATTGTTTCTTTGTGATTATCCATTGTGTTTTGGTTTATTTGTTTCTATTCCTTAATTCTTTATATATTAGGATTACTATTATAAGTGTTATTAGACCCATTGTGTTTATATATTAAAATTGATTACCCATAGGATTACAATGAGGTATATTAGAAGTAAGGTAAGTGATTCCTTATTGGTTTTGAGTTCGGACCTTATCCCCTTACCCAGCTTATTTACGATTCTCTTTATCATTCCTTTCTACTTTGTAATACATCCATACCTTACCTACTATATACCCTATACATACGATACAGGCCATTCCTAATTCTATTCCGTCTATGTTAGTGTATTCCATTTATTCCTCTGTATCCTTTATCTTATTTGTTTCTCTTATTACCTTTACTATCCCTACTATACCTATTAGTACCATTAATCCGAATCCACCTATTATAAAGATTCCAGCCAGTATATCTTTTATTGTTTCCATTCTTAACTGAATTTATTTTATCTTAGTTTTTAGTATTCGTGTCCAGCTTTCTATTTTACTACTAACTTACCTCCCTCAATAACAATACTACCCGATTGAAATTCCACTACCTTACCTATTAGATTTCCATCAGGTACGGCAGGTTTCAATTCCGGCCATAACTCAATCATATTTCTTATTGTTCTACCATTAAAATAGGTATCTAAATAAGCTTGTAGTTCTTCTTTATTATGCTCCATAGTTTATAAATTTTGAAATTCTACTTTAATATCTAATTTTCTATCCCAAGTATACGGAGTAAGGATACACTTACATTGGTGTCCCCCATCTTCAAATATCCACTCAATAGTTTTATCCACTATCTCATACGATACATGCGTTGCTCCTCTAAGCTCTAATTCATGCTTAAAACTTTCCTCTAATTGGGAAACTGCTTCTGCTTTAAATGGATGGACCTGCCCCTCCGCATAAGCCCATTCTTTAAGAGTTTCTGCTAATTTAATCTTTACTATCGGTCTTACTGATACTGACATAATCTTTGTTTTTATTGTTATACCTATATATATTAACCAAATTAATTTTTCATCCACACTAAGGTAGCTAGAACCATTAAATCACATAGCTAGAACTCCTTACTACTATATAGCTTGTAACTACTATCAAAAAAATTCCCTATCGACCCGAACTCCGATTCTCTTATTCATCGATACCTACATATAAGATAATACACATGAATACTAATAAACTGAATGGTATTAATATTATATTCTTAATTACTTTTATCATTGTTGTCCGATTTTATTTTCTTATAGTTCGGAAATTACTTGCACTCTTTGTTAGTTCCCTTAATTCCGTTACTTCATACAACAGGCAAAACATACCTAGTGTAGCTACTATCATTAATATAAAGGTTATCCCCTCTAATATATCTTTTCTTTTTAGTTCGTTATTCATATTCTATTTCGTTTTGTATTTTTCTTTTATGTATATTAATTGCTCTCTCATTCTGTCCAATGTGTTAATTGTTTTAATACTTATGAATTCCGTCATTGCCGATGTCCCTCCGGCTATATACATCTTATAGTATGTATAATTACCGCCTTTCCAATGTCTATCCCTATCTATTTCAATATTAGTTCCGTCCGATAACCAAATAGAATACCTTTCATTGAATTCAAATATTGATTCTACCTTTAGGCCATCCATCAATACCAACCCTTCTAATTTCTTAAATGTACTTATTGTTAGCATACTATATAAATTCCATTATTGTTTTCAATTCATTTAGCATCCCCTCTGTCGTTTGTATATTACCTACTCTTATTTGGTCCTTATCTATTATGTGTCCAGCTGCCGTAATATGAACTGAATACATTTCTAATTTATTTTTTTCTCTGTTTACTCTTATTGTCCTTTCAATAGTATCAAATATGCCCACCTTTCTTAATACTCTTATATGATACACATACGGCGTTTCAGTTATATCGTCCACTACCCAATGTTCGTTTAATCCGTTTTTAGATACTACGAAACTTTCTGCTACTATTTTATATTGATTATTTATTGTTAGCATACTGCCCTTTCTATTTCTTTTTTTATCAATCTTAAAAAATTATATACATCCACCATGTCCTGCCGTTCAACTGCTCTCTTTATATCACTTTTACTAGAAGTCAAATAGTACTGCCCATCCTTTAATTCCCTATCTAAATACAAATGAATCCTATGGATATTATCAGGGTATGTTCTAAGTACAATACTATAAATGTTTTCCGAGTTGAAATCCATTTGGTTTGTGCGAATTATTTTCCATACCTTACCATTAGCCCCTACCTTCAATCCCTCTAATTTTTGTATGTTTTCTATTGTTAGCATATCATTCGTTTAACATTTTATCAATTGCTTGCTTTATAAAGTACGGGCTTATTTGATGTAAACTGAGCCATCTATTTATTTTACTCTGGTCAAAGTTTTTATACAATTTATAAACAGGTTCGTTTCTGCCACTCATATATCTACTCTCTCTATTCAAATAAAATATATTTTCTATTTTACCATTTATATAAACTGAAAATCCATATAAATCATCCGGAAGTTCATCCACCGCACTTATATACCATTTGTAAGGTAGTGGTGATTTTGGGTTTATTATCTTATCTATGTTTTGTATTGTTAGCATACCTTATATTTCACGCATACATTCTATAATTCCGGCAATCGTACTTAACCTATCCTTAGTTATCCATAGGGTTTGATTATTGTATTCCATTATATACCTTTTATCTGATGTCTGCTTTCTATGTAAAAGTATTGTTTCAACCTGAGTATGTTTTTCATCTAATAAAGTAAATTCATAATGCGTGTCCGATTCCATAACCCCTCCAACTTCTAGCCATTCACTATATTTGTGTCCTTTAATCTTATCAATGTTTTCAATCGTTAAGAATGTTTGTTTTCTTTTTTCTTGCTCTTGCTTCATCATTTCAATCATTGTTTGTTTTGCTTGCGCCTCTGCGATATCCCTTATTTGTTGTGCATCTAATACGGTTTGTTGTACGGGAGTGTTATATATATTTCCGTTTACTTGTTGTAACTTTTGTATTATTTGCTGAGTTGTCATCGTTGGTCTTGGTGGTATTGGTATATGTGGCATTATATAAAGTATTCTAAATAGTTTGTGAATATTTCAATTTTATCCATTGAAGTTTTATATAAATGTATATGGTTCGTTCCACATTCTAATTTATATTGCTTTCCCGTTTGATTAACTGAATGATATCTGTCCAATGTAACCTTTCGTTCCCAACCATTATCGTCACGTGTTAAGTAAATTATATAATGGTGTAAACTTCCACCCATACCAGACACATGCCAAGCTATAGGTCCATCCGGCCCAGCTCCTGTCAATGCAGTTCCCGTTAATTTATCTTCATTCTTTATTGTTAGCATCTTATAATTAATCTTCGCCCTCTATTAAATTGTTTTCATATATCCACTTACTCAATTGAATGATTATCTTTTGAGTCTTGTCATCGTTTGTTCGTGCACTTTTGTCCACTAATCTTTGTACTGATTCTTTACTTAATAGTACATACTCTTCTGCGAATTCGTCCTCACTACATTTTTGTATTATGTTCATTATTTATTTTTTTTAATTCAATTTCTTTTATTATATTCATAATACTATCAAATTCCATCAACCCCATATTACCCTGAATACTTAACGTTTCATCTTTATTTATTTCAAATGCTACAAATCGCATTCTCATTGATTTCATTAACCAATAAACTAATTTTAATTTTAATCCTTTCATTATTTATTCTTTTTATATATGTCCCTTAAATACCAAATATATGCTATCATAATAACGCAGACATATAATATGGTTTGTTTTGTGTACATAGCTTATACAAAGATACGAAAAATACCTGATAATACCAAATGAAAAAGAGGAAATTAATCCTCTTTGTTTTCTATTACTATATACTTTAATCCATTAACCTCACCAAATCGGGTCACTTGCTTACTTATTGCATCGGCTCGTTTCCTATCATTGTGTGCTATCCATACCATTGTTTGAACCATATAGATAATTGGTGTCATACTAATCGTTTTTAAATAGGTCATCAAATAATCCAGCCTCAACTCTTTTACCAAATGCCAATGCCAATAACTCATTCTGCATTTCAATATTCTTTTCTTGCTTTTGGACTTCTACTTTAAATCTGTCAGTAGTTAGTTCATCCAACTCTTTAATATCAAAATGTTGCGTAGGTATTGTAAACACTTGGTATCCATTATTTGTTTTACGAATAGTTATACCGTCCTCAATCCATTCTTTTAATTCAATCATATAATTAATTTTTACTAACTGCCCTACCCTCCAATTCATTCCAATCTTGCTCAAGTCTTATTCTTAAATTAGTTTTCCATGCTGCACTTAATGTATTCATTTCAACATTAGCTCCTTTACTAAATTGTATTATAGCATTTATATCTTTTGGAAAACACGTACCACCAAATCCTCTTTTACCATCGTGACCTGGCGTTTGTGTATGTGAATTACCAATACGTGGGTCAGATACAAATCCCTCAATTATATTATCCCAATCACCTCCTAACTTTTGTACCAAATCATAATACTCATTTACAAAAGATACCTTAACTGATAAAAAGTTATTACACATATACTTTATAATTTCAGCTGATGTACTATCCGTTAATATGTAATGTTTATTACCAAATCGTGCTTCAAATAATGATTGTACCTTTAATGTTAAATCAATGTACCCACCCAATATAATACGTGATTGAGTAAGCATATCCAATTTAGCATTTTTTTCAGTTAAGAATTCGGGAGAGAATACTATATTGAATGGATACTTTGTACTTAATTCTTTTGTAGTGTTTGGTAATACAGTTGATTTCAAAATGAATATAGCATTTGTATTATGTAATCCAATACCACTAAAGAAGTTTTCTATATAAGATAAATCTTGCTCACCATTTTGTTTCATTGGTGTTGGTAAGCATACGAATATAAAATCTTGTTGTAATACTTCATCCAATATATGTGTTGCTTTTGTTTTATCAATATCAAATATCTTTATATCCGATACAGGTGCAAATGCAAACGCTTGTGATTCACCCACAAAGCCGTAACCTATAATACCAATTTTATATTTCATATTTTTTTCTATTTTCTTTTAAATAATCAAATTCACTTAAAAATCTATCCTTTGCTTTTATTCTTAAAGTTTTTAGATTCTCAAAGTATGCATCAATATCAGGCATTTTTTCTTTTAACATATCATATCTTTCTATGTATTTAATTTTATCTAAATACTTTATACCAAGCCCAACCATTGTATAACTTTCAGGAGCAAATATAGTTCCATTAAATTTAATTTCTAATTTATTTTTTAAATCAGCCAATTTAGGATATAATGTTTTAGATATATTAGTTTCAGTATTATAGTATTTCCAAAATTCAGTATCATTTCGTTTTGTGAAATAATGAAATTGTAAGAAATCAGCTATGTCATCGTTTAAGTGAGCAATTAACATATTATAATTAATAACTCGTTGAGGACTCCTAAAATCAATATCAAACTTACTAATAAATCTTAATGATAATGCTTGCATTCCTATTGATGTTGCTTCCAATGGCTCAATAAATCCAGCACTCAATCCAATTGCTACACAATTTTTAATCATAACTGAATGATATCTACCTGCATCAAAGTTCAAAATTCTATTTGTTTCAATACTATGTCCTAATAGATTTTCAACTTCTATCTTAGCTTCATCCGAATTTATATACTTGCTATCAAATATATAGCCACATCCCCAACGATTTTGTAAAGGTATTTGCCACATCCATCCATATTTCATTGCCACAGCTTTAGTAACAGGTTCAATAGTATCTCTTGATTGTGGTAAGAAAAATGGTATTGCCGAATTAACTGTTAGTTTATCTTTATACGATATCCATTTAGAACCTAACTCTTTACCAATAATAAGTCTAGCAAATCCCGTACAATCAAATATAAAATGAATATCGGTAATCATTTCACCAGTGTCCAATTTGATTGATATTATATTACCAATACTATCTTTATCAAATTCCGTAGCAATACCTTCAATTCGTTTTACACCTCTACTTTCAGCAACATTTCTCAAATACTGTGCAGCTAATCTAGCGTCAAAATGAAATGAATGATTTACAATTTCAGTACCCTCTGCATCAATTGGTGAAAGGTTTTTATATGCCATATCTTTTGATAGCATACACTCATTGAAATCAAATTCATTTTTAAATACATAACCAATGTGCTCCAATGAAGCACCTTTATTAGTTTTTAAATCAGTTGAAAAAAAATCATGCAAATATGTATCACCATCGCCATTCCAATTATCAAAGTGCACCCCAATTTTATGTGTACCATTTGTATAATTTAAAAATTCTTTTTCATCAATACCAAGTTGAATTAAAAATCCAACAAAAGATGGCACTGAACCCTCACCTGCACCCAATATACCAATATCCTCACTTTCAATTAATGTTACATCAGCTTCTCCATTATATATTTTGTTTACATATAATGCGGATAGCCATCCAGCAGTACCGCCACCAACTATAACAATTTTTTTACTCATTTTATTCTATAATACTAATTTCATTTATAGTATCCCCTGCTCTAATTAAATCAATTACATCCAACCCTTCAATAACTTTACCAAAGCAAGTGTGATTTCCGTCTAAGTGTGCTACCCCACCTCTATTGTGACATATAAAGAATTGTGAACCTCCAGTGTTTCTACCGGCATGTGCCATACTTAGGATACCTTTATCGTGAAATTGTTTTGGTGCCGATACTTCACATTGAATTGTGTAACCCGGACCACCACTACCATTTTTGTTTGGACATCCACCCTGAATCATAAAGTTTGGTATAACTCTATGAAAGTTTAATCCATTATAAAATCCCTCACCGATTAATTTCTTAAAGTTATTAACGGTTATCGGCGTTTCGTTATCGTATAGCTCTGCTATCATAACTCCTTTAGCTGTATCTATTTTTACTTTTGTTGCCATTATGCTTTTGGTTTTGTACTTTTCTTTTTTGTTTTTACAAATGTTGCATCACTTTTAGTTCCGTTCATTTGTTTGGGATTTGATTTCTTTTTTGCTGGAATAGTATATAATCCCTTATCAATAATTTCTTTACTTATTGCTTCAGTATTAATTTTAATATCCTCTTTAGCTATTTCAGCCATTTTCTTTTTACCTTCTTTTGATACTCTACTCATTGGAATTGTTGCCAATGGGTCATTATCGCCAAAGTTCGTATCAATTGTACCTATCTTTGTAGTTCCCATATTGATTGATTCATCCTGCTTTGGGAACTCACTATTCTCAGCTGCTTTTAATAGAGCTTCCATAATTTGTTCTTTTGCATCAAGATTATTCTTAACTATAATTTCGCGAAGTTCATCGTTTCCATAGATAGGTTTAATACCTGCTAACTTTTGAAAATCATCTTTGAATTCAAAATCCTCTGTTGGTTTGTTTTTCTTTTGTTGGACATCATATATTAGCTTACCAATGAATGCTAATACAGCCAATGTTAAAATTGTAACTAGTACCATATTGTTTTGTTTTTATTTTATAATCATTAATAGTTCTTGCTCTCTAAAAAGAAAGTAATCTTCGTTTTCTAATTTAACCTTTTGTGCAGTACCTGCGAATGGCATCATAACCTTATCACCTACCTTTACACTCATTGGAATCTTAACCCCATCGTTTGTGTATATGCCCTCACCAACTGAAACTACAGTTCCTATTTTGGTATCACGACTTTCTGCAGTTTCAGGAATGATAATCCCTCCTGCTGTTTTTGTAACCTCTTGCTCCGATTTTATTAATACTCTGTCTGCTAAAGGTCTTGCTAATTGAAATGTTTCTTTTGCCATATTACTTTTTATTTTTCTTTTTTGGTATTTCAATAGTTGCTGATACTTCACGTGGTTTCCATAATTCATCAAACTTTCTACCATTCAATTCATTCGCATCTGACATTTTAGCGAACTTAGATAGGGCTTCTTTTTTACATATTGTTATTACCCAGCCACTATTCCATACACCAACTTCAACTTCCGAACCAGTCACCTCACAAACTCCGTATGATTTTTTCTCAGCCTCTCTAATCAAATCCCAATTCTTGTCCGATGTGCCTGTAACGTAGAATCGTAACCCACCGAATTTTTCTTTACATTGTGTTACTTTTGTTATCCACTTACCTTTAGCTTCATCATTGAATCGTACATTAAGAATCAATTGATATAATAAACTATACCAACCATCACCAACTTCAAAAATGTAATTGTATGGATTAGTTTGTTTTATGTAATTAATACTACGTGTAAACTTTAAATGTTTATGTACGAATACTAATGCTTTATTGTATGTACTTTCAAATACATTATGTGTATATCCACGCTCACCCCATGTGAACATTTCAGGATATAATTCTGCTAGCTTCTCACTATTTTGCTTTGTCATCTTTTTTCTTTTTTGATTTTAATTGTTTTTCGGCAATCGTTGTTTCTGCCGGTTGCTCATTTGTTTGTTCAGCAACTTCTACTTTTACACTTTCTTTATTTCCCTTCCATTCGGTTTTGGGAATGTATTTGAAATTTCCACTCTTTACTTTTTGCTCCGCATCAATATCGTCAGTTCTACGGATTTCGCCTAAATCATAGGTCTTTGTTTGTCTAATACATTTGATACACTTCATAGGTTGTTTCCTCCATGTTTGTTTTTAATTGTTATTTTATTTTAATCTTAGTTAATGCATTAATTACATTCACCAATCTATTGATTTCGTTTTCTTTGTTAGCTACAATGGTTGAATATGCTTCGTTGTTCTCTCTAAGGTATTCAACTTTAGCTTCCAGCTTTGCTAACTCAATACCTAAATTTTCTTTTGTAGAATGAAAGGTATGTTCATATTGTGCTAACTGTCTATGACATGCTATTTCAAGCTCAGCTATTTCTTTAAGCCTTTTAAGTTTTTCGTTTTCAATATCCTCATTTAGCTGTTGATATTTTTCCTTACGATATAATGCCAATTCCCTTTCAAACAATTGCTTTTCATTATCTAATTGTTCTCCATTGATACTCTGCTTTTTTCTAAATAAACTCATGTGTATTTTTATTTTGTTTCTACAAATATACGAATAATTCCTGATACTACCAAATTAATCTATATTGTTTTCTAAATGATTGATAATTTCCAATTCTAGCTCTCCTTCAACTTCTATACCTTTATTGTTAAAAATATCGTATTGAATATATCCACTACCAAAATCTTCTAATAGTGTTACGGTATAACTTCTATTCTTATATTTTACTTCGTATGTTTTTTCCGTTTGAATTAATGTTACCATACTATATAATTAAGTCATCCATTTTTATATTATGCTCATCTAATATTTCGTATATCCTTTCATATACCATATCCAATACATCATAATTACTAACTGATTCTCCTTTTAAATCCTTTCCCTCTAATGCATATCCTATTGATTTTTTAGTATTATATCTTATTTCCCATAATGCTAATGCCATATCCAATGATTTTATAGCTCTCATATGTGCCATAGCATCATCGGTATCATTCAAATCGTATTTTAAAATTGCTTCTGCCATATTAATCTATTTTAATTGGGTATTTATTCCATTCAAGCTCAACTTCATCTTTGATTCCGTTAAGTGGTTTTTGTTGTTTACATTTTTGTAGTAATGTATATGCTTCATCAAAGTTATCAAACGATGGGGTATTAGTATCACCCCAACTATCCTCACACTCAACGCCGGCCCAATATCCAAATCCTAATAAGTTCTTTCGTTTTTGGACTACATACCAACTTCGTTCTAGCTTACCTACATTATAATAACTTCGGTTTATTATACGATACGGTCTATCTAATTCGTTTGTTGTGTACTTAATTAATCTTTGTATTCCGATTAACAAAAGTACGATTGCTAATACTATCATATTAAGGTATTAAATGTCTTACTAATATTGTTAATGATATACAAATCCATATTGTGTTGAATAGAATCAATGTAGGTAAATCCTTTCTCATTGATGCCCAAATTAACAATGAAGATGTAAGTAGTGTTAGAAAATGCATATACCATAACTCAATACCAAATATCAAACCTGGTACAATAATTATAGCTTTGGCCATCCATGCACAAAACTCAATCACATTATAATCTGTCCAATAACTTTTAGCTTTGAACATAAGAATTCGTTTCCAAATTCTCTTAACTCCAATTCCTAAATACAAAGCAGTTAGGAATACAATATATGTTATTATGTATTTCATTATTCGTAACTATTTCTATCAATACCAATAACAAAAGGAAAACGAGGTATTCCATCCGGCGTTAAGTTAAAATACTTAATCGTTGCTTGCTTACCTATTAGTTTCTTTTTACTCTTTAACATCTCAGCCGTTTCATCCCATGTACCCTTTACATTTGATTTGAAAGGTTTCCCATCTGCTGTTTCAAATACCATATAGCCAGCCGTTCCAGTTCTATTACCCTCACCCTCACAAATGTCCTTAATCGTAAACTCTTCGTCAATGAATGATTTATGTTTTAACAAGCTCTTGCTTCTCTTATTTTCATACGGAGCATCTACTCTTAATATCTGGCCTTCGTATCCAGCATCCACTAACAAACCATACTGCTCCATAACCGATTCCTCATTCTCAGCTTTACGAGTATCCACTAATCTACAATACTTACCCATCTCTAAACGGGTTTCAAATAGTATTCCTAAATCGTATGCTCTATGTAGGAAGTTTTTCTTTGAGCTTGGTAAATCGTAAATGTGATATTCAATTTGCTTTTTACTTTCAGCCAAATCAGCATCGGTTGGTTTTGTTTTCTTAACCAATGAAACGATTGTATTGAAATCATTAGCGAACTTATCAGCGTACAACTCACCATCAAATATCAAATCAGGATTAACTACGAATAGTTTTTGTAATGAATCAATGATATGCGGTGCTGAAATGATTGCTTTACCATTTCTACTAAACATACCATCCTTTGTAACGATACAACGAATACCATCCAACTTAGCCTGAGAATAGATAGGGTATTGAATATTATCTTTGTAATCCTCCCACTTTGCTGCTAACATTGGTTCAAAGTATTGTGTTTTGTTTATGTGTTTAATGTTTTCAAAGTAACCACTTTCTAATTTCTTTGTTCTCTTAGCTATTGCTTCTTTAAGAGCTTGTTCGTTATCAGTAGTACCATTTACTTTACCCTCATTCTTACCATACACTACAGTCCATGCATTTGTTGTAATCGCACCACCACATTGGCCACTATGAGTTCGGTATCTATTATCCGATACTTCAATTGTCCACTCTTGGGTTGCCCCTGTCTTTGTTTTTTTGTAAATTGTTTCTAACTTCATATCTTATTTTTATTTTATTGCTCTATTAATTAATGTTACTACATAGGTTTTGAAAAATTCCTTATTCTTATAATGTGTTGAACTCATTCCCTTATCAGTAAAGATAGAAGATTGCTCACCTCTTTTATAAACACAAGCTATGTTCTGATTATTTTTGTTATCAGCGAATATACCTACCGAATATTCAGCCGGTTTATGGTTGTTATACATATCCAATAACTTTACAGCAATATACTCTAACAATTCAGGCTCACTATGTGTTTTTATTACATTAGCTTTCTCAATTGTATATATCATACCATCGGCAGGATATATTTGTTCACCATATATCTTATCAAAATTTTGTATTTCTTTTATCATAACTTTTTTGTTTATACCATTGGAAACCCAGCGGCTGAATTTGTTGTTGAGTTTTTCCAAGGTGGATTAGCTGCGAGAGCATCAATTGATGAACCCATAGGGCGTTTAATAACTACCGAACTACCACTAGCTGCCGTAGCGAATCTACCATAACTTCTAACATTTGAAGATGGTTGTCCGATACTATCCCAAGTGCTTTCCCACTTTACAGGTAAGATACCATCCCTAACAGTAATTTCACAAATAGCGGTAGGTGAAAATCCTACGATATCGGTTCTGTCAACTTTACGGAAAATGTTTTGGCGATTAGCCTTATCAACTTCCATAAAAGTAATTGAACGGGCTTTAACGATACACACTTTTAATTCTTTGGTAGCTTTTTTACCATTAAGGGAAACGTGTACTTTACAAATTAAACCTTTGTAAAATGAATCCGGTAATACTACATAGTTTTGTTTCATATTTATTATCTTTGTTACTATGTAAAGATACGAAAAATACCCGAAACTACCAAATGTTTTTTTGGTTGTAACGGGTTGATTTTCAACAAGTTATAAGTGATTGATTATCAACCAGTTATGAGTTCCCAAATTCGATTTTGGTACGCTTTAAAGGTGTCTCTAGCCGTGTCGGTAACATTACCCTCATTATGATTTTTATCCGATTCTAGGGGTATTATTTTCGATAAAAAGCCGGATTTTCTCAGGTAGTCTACTTTATCTCGTACCCTATAATTTTCCTGCCATATATTAATGCCATCCACTACCTTACCAGGATCGGTTATTCTACCAGACTCATGCTCCCTAATATAACATAATGGTTTTTTAAGTGCATTATGACCTAGTCCTAAATAATCTAAACTACCTAAAAATTCCAAGTCATCAATATATTTAGATGTCATTTCAATTTTATCTTTTACTCTCCTAACAGATTCCGTTCTCATCACGTATGTATGAATTATACAAAATATATTAGCTTTAGCACAATGTATCAAAGATGAATAATGTTCAGGCTCTTTAAAAAAGTCCGTTGTCCAAGACCAAGGATGAGTCCATGGGTGATTATTTGGAATTGTATATCCGGTCCAATTAGCTTTTGTTTTTGGTGCTTCAAATGGATTGATTGTTGTATGTAACGTAATCAAGCCATCATCATTAAAGTTATAAGCTGAACCATAACTAAATTCTAATTCAGGATTTTTTTCATAGGTTTCTGAAATAAACTCCAACGAATCATTTACTAATAAATCATCATCATCTAATCTTACCATAACTTCACCTTTAGCTAAATCGGGAGCTAATAACCAACTATTTTGAAATAATTCATATTCCTGCTTTGATGTAATATACATTATTCTTTTATCAGGATTATATGATTTGAATTTAGTATATATTTCAAAATTTTCAAGAGAACCCGCATCATCAAATATTAATACTTCCCAATCTTTATGGGTTTGTAATTGAATAGATGCTAAAGCTTCTTTTAAAAATTCAGGTCTTTTATATGTTCTTACTACTACTGTTACTTTCATTATCTAGCTATTAAATTTGTTGTTAGTACCCATCTCTCTTTATCTATAAGATTTTTTTCAGTTCTATGTCTTAACCAACCCGGAAATAATAATACATCACCCGTTATGGCTGGAACTGAAATAAATTCTTTTATTAAACATTCTTTCGGTCTGAATGCTTTTATATATTCTAATGGGTCTTTATATTGTATGTATCCATTTCCCTCCTCTAATTGTAAATAAGCTGTTACTATCAAAGGACATTCTCCGTGATTATGTTCTAATGTAGCTCCACCTTTACCATGCACATTAACCCATGTATTACCAATACCATATCTATAACTTTTATGATATCCCCATTTGTTATAAATAATATCGTCCGCTATTGGTTTTAACCATTCATAAAATGGATGAAAGGCTTCATTATAATGAGGTTCGTTTCTACGATTGTGTACAGAACTAAGTCCTCCCTGCTCTTCCGGAACTTCCACATCTATTCCAACAGCGCCATCAATCATTTTTCTACAAATAGGTTCAAATATATTCCAATCAAATCCATCAAAATGTTCTTTGAATACAATTGGTTCAAATGGCGTTACATCAATCATATTATATATTTACACTTGCTTTCCAAATCTGCCACCATTTTTTCTTTGGAGGTGGTTGGCATAAACTAAATGGATTATCACCAAATGATACTGAATCCAAATACTTTGTTGATATCATATTTAAAAATACCTCGTGATATTTTTTAGGTATCGTATCAAAGTCTGCTTCAATCTTTATATCCAAAGTAATAGCACCATCATTTGGCGTAATTAACTTTAAACTATTGTTTACACTTACTATACTAGCTGTCCTAACGTTAATATTACTACCGCCACCTAAATAAATGTCCGTTTCTTTTTTACTCATAACTTATTATATTGTATGTTCTACTTTTATTCTTATACAACTTTGAGGTGCTCTACAATTCAT
>Ga0209191_1001203_pt1 | contig 17423 bp, 28 predicted proteins | sample S_130626_EF_Meta_FD_187320 | JGI IMG/M metagenome (GOLD analysis project Ga0209191, IMG submission 187320) | Freshwater microbial communities from Lake Simoncouche, Canada to study carbon cycling - S_130626_EF_MetaG (SPAdes) (version 2) | ecosystem: Environmental > Aquatic > Freshwater > Lake ...
TTAGAAAACAACATAACCCTGACAAAAGCTAAAACAAGAGGGATACTTACACCATGGCAAAGACTAAGATTAAAGACCCAAGCGGCAAGGAAATGGACTATAAGGTTGAAAAACTTAAAGTCATGACTCCTGAACGTAAAGCTGATATCGAAGCTAAAGCTAAAGCTAAAGCTAAACCGGCGTCTAAACCGGCTCCTAAAAAGAAAGAGAAGAGAAAATAATGGGAATTCGTAGTTATGTTCGTGACCGTAAGCAGGTAAAAGCTTCACGTGCCGGAGAAGGCGCTGCAAAGCTAGGTGACTTTTCAGCTTTTGGTGGAAAGAATGGTGCTTCAGTAGATATGTGGGATCCAGACGTAGATATTCGTAGTTCCAAGGATTTTGGACCACAACCAGCAAATAATTGGGGTGCGGCACCAAAGGCTAAGAGCGAAGTACCGGCTCATAATTATCCAGTAAATGGAAATGGTAATTGGGATGACTCCGAGAAAGATAAGTTTGCAGATATGCCACATAGTCGACCAGGAACTACCGCAGAAAATGAAAAAAAGGGACCAGAAACTCGAGGAGAAGAAGCAGCTAGAGGCGCAGCTATGCCAGGTCCTGCTGGAGTTACAGTCTTAGGACCAAAGAAATCCAACGGCGAGAGAATGAAAATTGATGGTGAAACTCGCGGAAGAGTTCGTGCAAATAATGCAAATGCGAAGCAACGTGGGGAATCAAGCGACAACGAAGATTACCTTCCTACTACAGAAGATGTAGAAAGAGTAAAGCGTGAAGATAGCACACCAAAACCAAAACCTAGATTAAAAGCATGGGATGAGGACTAATTATGAGAATTGAAAATAAGTCACTTAATCAAAGTTACAAAGATGGCTCAACAGATGGAAAGTATCGCAAGGTACGTCCAAACACAACTGTAGCTCCAGGCACAGGCGAAGATATTACTCTTGCTAACCGTCGCGGACTACACCCATACTTGAACTATGATTTTATTGATCAAGAGTCACCTAACATGGTAAACCCAGGATCAACATCATCTTCTTCAACCCCTCGTGCAGCTACTCCTGTAGCTAACATTGAAAACGATCAAATGGGCGCTAACTACTAAAATGGCTAAAGATCCGTGGCATAAAGGCCGCATAGGCAAGATTAAGAATTCTCCTGCGGCAGGAATGCTAAAGGATGTTGCTGGTCGTACAGCAGAGTTTCTTGGTCTAGTTCCGCCACGTGATGAGAACGAACCTCAACCTAATGAACACGGCCCAGCTATTAAGCAAACTCGCGAAGCTCATTTTAATGAAGCAGCAGGACAAATGATTCCTGTTAGAGCAGATGATGCTGAAAAACTAGATACTTTTGCTAGACGTGGTGTGGGATTAGGTTCAGATGGAAACGTTTCTTCTATTGCTAATGCTATTAAATATCGTGGAGAAAAAGCTGCGCGTAGACCAGAGGGGTACTAATGACACGAGATGCAGAATTTCGTAAAGAAATTATTAAACCAGGGCAACGTCCAGCACGTCGTTCTGGCGTAGTATCCACTCAAGAAATTACAGACGCTATAGCAGCTAGCGGTGTTCCTGATGACACAAAGTTTACTGATGTAAACGGTATGCGTAAGAAGCCTGTACTTGAAGGTGAAAAAGACCCCAAGGTTAAGAATCTTTACGGTAAATAATTATGTCAACTCTTGCTGATGACCCACACTACTTTGCTAAAAATGTTCCTGGAGCAGGCAAAAATATTCGTACAGCTTTTGATCCAGAAGACGACAATTCTTCCGGAGATGAAACTGACTATCAACTTGTAGAGGATGTAATACCTCCTAAGAACCGCCCAAAAAAACTTTTAAATGACGTAACTCCGGCTAACCCTTCCTCAGGCAACCCAGCTCAAGTTACACAGGTTAGGCCTATGTCGCCACGACGTGGTGGGTTAAACATAAAGGCGCGACCATGTTGGGTAGATCCTACCGATACTGGTCACCCAACAGCTACGCACGCATTCTATGGTCCGGGTGATTCAGTACCTAAACCTTTATGTCCTTTACATTTTGCACAAGCGCAGGAGCATCTTGCAGTGTGGCGCTCTAAAAATCCAGAGGCAATTGTAAATGATTCATTTCCTATAACTTCTCCAGTAGAAAATTTAACAATAGCTAATCAAGAAAAATCAATGAAAGACGATATATCTGCGTTATCGACATCCTTTATGGTGTTTCATCACGGTATTAGTCCGGAAGCCCCCGAGTCTGTATTTGGACAGAACACTCTTTACGCTGGTCCAGGAAGAACACCCGGTTCTAAATCTGCAACTCCTCCTGAAACACGCACACCTGAATTTAAAGAGAAAGCTTTAGATGCTGCTTTACGTCGTGCTCGTGAAGGAAAAGGCGGACGTACACCAAAAGAACTAGAAAAAATTGGTAACCAAGAAGAAACACGACGTGATTATAAAAAGGGATATATAAGGACTGCTGATGGCGGGTGGACTAGATTTTATAAGCCACTAGGAGAATCAGCACAGGGTAAGAGGAAACCTATTGGGCCAGGAAACTACGTTAAGCCAACAAGCGCTGCTCCAGGTCAAGCTCCTATTGAAAAAGTAATGGCCGTAGCTAAAGAGGCTAAAAATAACGGTACTCATCTTGATAACGACATTTGGCATGCAATTATAGAAAACCATGGTGATGGTGTTATTACTCCAGCGCACGTTGTAGAGCATGTTAAGGCACGAGCAGCACAGAAAAATGTAAAGCCAGCTCCGTTAACGCCTCTACCTATAGGTAAAGCAGGCGCTTACTCACAATACCTTAAAACATTAGGTGAAACTGCTGAAGACAAACCTTTAGAGCAAGAAGAAAACGAAAACGAATTATGGGGATACCGAGCATCGCGTAATGATGCTTTCAGATCTGATTTTTAACCTAAATACTTGTGGTAGACTATTTAATAGAGGGCTATTTGAGGGGTAATATATGAGCATTCCTATTTTAGGTCAAGGCGGAAATACGCCTGCTGACCAAGGTACGTACACAGAAGTAAAAGATGAGGGTCCTAAGATCCGCCTGCTCTACTGCTACAACTGTAAGTCTATTGAAGAGCTTCCAGACTATGAGGGTCATCCAGACGATGACATTTTATTACAAGTATTAATTGAAAAGCATGAGTCGTCCGGTATTCCCCACAGTGGGTTTCTATCTAAGATCGGAGTTAAGTTATACTCCCGTCCTGAGGTACGTAAGCAAGTAATCGAGAATCTACGCAACCGTGTAGGTGGAGGTCTTGCTGATATCGACCCAGATTACTACACCACCAAGGCAACTTTTGGTGAAGACGCCATGAAATGTTTTAACCTGCATCTTCGTCCTGTAGAAGGATGTTATGATTGGAAGGTTGAGAGTAAAAGATTAGTGCCTAAGGGTACTGAAGATCTCCGCAAAGAATTAGGTTTGGAATCGGCAGCAAAATCAGCTAGCACAAAGGTATACCTTTGCGATTTCTGTCCGGCCAAAGCCTATGTAGTAGAACAAAACCGTAAAAAAATGGGCCTATACGAATAGAGGAAACATGTCAAAAGAAACAAAAGATCACGAACACGCTCCATCTGCAGACGCATCAGCACCTGAAACACCTAAATTTAAGTTTGGGTTTGTTGTGTTAGTTGATGATTCTGGGCAAATTTTTGTTGAGAAAGATGCATCATTGCTTTCTATACCAGTAGAACGTGCAGCATCTTTGCTTGAAATCCGTCGATATACTTCAGAACTTTTGATGGATCTACAAGCACAGTCAGCAGCAGAATACGTAACTCTTCGTATTAATGCGGACAAAGAAGCACCTCAAGCCTAATATTCATACCCCTCAAGCCGAGACGTAAGTACGTAATGGATGAAAGAATAGGCATATGGGAAAATATGATTACGTAGCAGCTCCAGGTATTACACCTGGGGCTACTTCGTATTTCAGTGCTCCCGCAACTGAGCTAGATCCAAAGCTATTTATAGACAATCAATTAAAGATTACAATTCGTGAGAGTATTCTTACTATTCTTTTTGATTATCTAATTACCAAGTTTAATGATCCACATCGTTGGACCAAAGCATGGTTAGCCGGATCTGGGGTTTCATACCAATGGCAGGCTTCACGTCAACCTGGAGACTTAGATTGTCTTGTAGGGATTGAGTATGTTAAGTTTCGTCAGGCAAACCCAAAGTATTCAGGATACAGCAACGCTGAGATTGCAGCTGTGTTCAATGAGGATTTCAACACAGATGTTATGCCAAACACCCGTAATTGGGAGGGCTTTGAGCTTACATTCTATGTAAATCCGCAGACAGACATTAGGGATATCAATCCTTATGCAGCCTATGATTTAATTGGGGACTTTTGGACTGTAGAGCCAAACCCTCAACAGCAATCACCGTATAGTCGAGATTGGGAGAACAAAGCTAAAAGAGATTACGATATGACAGTTGAGGTTCTAAATCGTCATAATCGAGCAATCAATGAGCTTCGTTCAGCACCAAACACAGCTTACCAAGTAAATGCTGAGAGAAAAATTAAGTTGGCACAAGAACAAGCTGTATCTATGTATGATGAGATTCATAAAGGTAGGAAGGTTGCGTTTAGCCAAATAGGTGCCGGCTATGCAGACTATCACAACTATCGATGGCAAGCCGGTAAAAAATCCGGAGCAGTACAGGCACTACGGGGTATTAAAGATCAAAGAGATGCACAGCTTAAAAAGCAACAGAAAGAAACTTACGGTATGGAGCTACCAACAGCCTCCACACTAATAAGGAGATCACTGCGCTAATACATGTAGGTTACGTGCTAATTATTTGGACAACAACGAAGAGGAACAATGTCAGCTATTATATCTTTAGAGGGTGTTTTAAAGACTGAGACCGGTGATCCGATCCCAGAGGGTATCAAGCTGTTCAGAATTCTCTCAGAGTTTTATCGTGTAATTATCAGCTCAGACATGGATACAAAAACAACTGAGCATTGGTTACGTGCTCACATGGTTGTTGGTTACGGAGAGCTTTATGATAGTTCTATGTTCTTTGAAGGCCAGGAGTTACGCTTACGTCATCTAGATGTAGCTAAGTCCAAGGGCAAGCTCGAGCTATTTGTAGACTCAGACGCAGACTATTGCGCCGCAGCTCTAGCTATTGGTATTCCTGTGCTTAACTTTGCCTCTCCTATCTTTGTTAGAACAGTTAGAGATATAAGACCTTGGGAAGACCTTCAGGCTGAAGTTGCACGTCAAAAAGAAGCTCTACTTGAAGCCCACTTGGGTAGCAGGGTTAATCGCTTCGAATGAACATAGTCTTTATGGGGGCTGAAGTACCGTCCCACAGAATCCTTCTCACCGATATGGGTGTTAAGCATGTATCTCTTAATTATTATAGATTAGCTAAGCGTGGTCTGCCTAAGACAAAAGATTACCTGATCCAGGGAAGATTCCCGGATGATGTAGTTGTATACGTTGATGGTGGAGGGCACCAGATCAATGATCTTAATCTTACTGAGCGAGAGCTTCAGGAGTATGCCGACGCCTACCTAGACTTTGTAGCTAACAACGCTGAAAGAATTGCCGGAGCAACCGAACTAGATGTTAAGTCTATGGGGTCTGCCTGGAATAACTACCACCGATCTCAGATGTATGAGATTATCGGGGATAAGTTGTGGGTAGTCTGGCACCAGGAGACGGGCCATACAGCCCTCTACAGCCTCTGTGAGCGCTTTATAAACGTAGCCTTACTCGGAGAGACGCTAGAGGATGACACCAGCTTAGCCGCCCGTTCACGAGCTATGCTTAGCCAATTTCCTGACTTGCAGTTCCACGGGATTGCATGTGCTAAGCCTGATAACCTACGCCAAGTAGTTCTATCTACAGCAAGCAGTCTTGCATGGTTATCTCCAATGATGAGAGGCGAGACGATTGTCTGGGATGGTACTCGTTTAGTTCGTTACCAGAAGAAGCAGAAGGATCAGGCTCGTCCTCGTTACAAAGCGATCATTGAGAAGGCCGGACTGGACTACGACAAGATTATTAATGACGATAGTAACGAGGTAACCCGCCTTGCTATATGGTCCTACCTGCAGTTGGAGAAGAACTTGGATAAAAGAAGCGGTAAGAAGTTATCTGATAACAGTGAGTATAAGGACGATCCCGGTTCTGCGGAAACAGGGGGGTCAGATCCTGATAACAGTCCTGTTTTGGGTAGGAAACTTTTGGAACAAAGAGAGGTTAAAGACCTCCAAACACTGCCTGTTTTTGGCGTAAAAGTCAAGACCGTTGTTGAAAAAGATGACGATGGTAAGGATGTTATTAAGGATGTTCCAGTACTAAATAGCAACCCAACTTCTCTACGTCAGTGCGATACCTGCTTCGTTGCAGCAAACTGTCCGGCATTCAAACCGGGGAATGCATGTGCTTTTAGCCTACCAGTTGAAATTAAAACTAAAGACCAACTAAGAGGATTGCTTAACGCAATTATCGAAATGCAGGGCGCTAGAGTCGCTTTTGCACGATTTGCTGAAGAATTAAACGGCGGTTATCCTGATCCAAACACTGGACAGGAAATCGACCGTCTCTTCAAATTGGTAGGTCAAGTCAAAGAATTAGAAGAGAACAAAGAATTTATTCGCATCACAGCAGAGCGTCAAACCTCTGGCGGTGTACTGTCAGCCCTGTTTGGTGACAAAGCTAACACCTTACGTGAGCTGCCTAACGGTGGCATAAGTGAGGCTGCATCTAGTAGAATATTAGATGAGGGCTTGTAATTTTTATACCTGATAACAAGAAAAATCTACCAGAAATGAGGCTGTAAATTGTTTTCGTTTAAACTTGCTGAAGAGTTCGTGAACGGCTATAAATCTAAGAAGGTTAACTGGGGCTATAGGGACGCTGCAGGAAACTCTGTAGGAGAAATTACGTTCATTAGAACCTACTCTCGTCTTAAAGAGGATGGAACCAAAGAGACTTGGGTTGACGCATGTGAGCGTGTCATCAATGGCATGTACTCCCTTCAGAAGGATTACGCAAAACAACAGCGACTACCCTGGTCAGATGTCAAAGCCGCCTCGTCTGCCAAAGAGGCCTTTGATCGCATGTTTAATTTTAAGTGGACCCCACCCGGACGCGGTATCTGGATGATGGGTACTCCATTGGTCAATGAGCATAAAAACTCTGCAGCGTTGCAGAACTGCTCCTTCGTGTCAACCGATGCGATGACAAAGTTAAATCCTGCAAAACCATTCGCTTTCCTAATGGAAGCATCTATGCTCGGAGTGGGCGTAGGCTTTGATACAAAGGGAGCAGACAAGGACTTTACAATCTATGAACCACAACCAGACACCGAACCAATCGTCATCCCAGACACCCGAGAAGGCTGGGTCGAATCTACAGCGACCGTTATCAATGCCTTCCTCAAGCCAGATTGCAAGGCTCCAGTATTTGATTACAAAGAGATTCGTCCAGCAGGAACGCCAATCAAAACATTTGGCGGAACGGCTGCAGGATCCGAGCCATTGGAACGATTACATCAACACGTTCGGGATATCTTCAAAGGACGCTCCGGAGAGAAAGTAACTGTCAGAGATATCGCTGACCTTGGTAACCTCATCGGGGTCTGTGTAGTATCCGGTAACGTACGACGCTCAGCTGAGCTTCTAATGGGTAAGATTACAGATACTGAATTTCTTAATCTTAAGAATTACGAAGTTAACCCTGAACGCCTGAGCCACGGATGGATGTCAAACAACTCTGTTGAAGTAGGCGTAGGTACAGACCTATCTCCTATCATTGATGGTATCGCCCGCAACGGTGAACCAGGCGTGATTTGGATGGATGTCACTCGTCAATACGGACGCTTAGCTGATCCAATTAACAATAAGGATTGGAGAGCCGCTGGGTACAACCCTTGCGCTGAACAATCATTAGAGTCTATGGAATGCTGTACTCTCGTTGAGACATACATTGGCCGTCATGACAACCTCGATGACTTCAAGCGCACACTCAAGTTTGCCTATCTCTATGCTAAGACTGTAACGCTACTCCCAACTCACTGGGAAGAGACAAACGCAATCATGCAGCGTAACCGACGCATTGGAACATCTATCTCCGGTGTGGCTAACTTTGCCGACACTAAAGGTCTTCCGATCCTACGTCAATGGATGAACGAAGGATATGCAACAGTACAGAGCTATGATAAGAGTTACTCAGAATGGCTAGGGGTACGCGAGTCTATTAAGACTACTACGATCAAGCCTTCAGGAACTGTATCTATTTTGGCGGGCGAGAGCCCTGGGGTTCACTGGACACCAGGTGGAAAGTACTTCCTACGCACTATTCGGTTCGCCAACAATGATCCAATGCTTCCACTATTCAAGTTGGCTAAGTATCGGGTAGAACCTGAAGCACACTCGCCTGAAACAACATCAGTAGTTTACTTCCCAATTGAATCAGGGTCGGTACGTTCTGAAAAGGATGTATCTATCTATGAGAAGATGGCACTGGCTGCAACAGCACAGCGTTATTGGTCAGACAACTCAGTCTCAGTGACTGTATCCTTTGACCCCGCTACAGAAGCTTCTGCAATTGGTACTGCGCTACACATGTATGATGGACAACTCAAAACAGTTTCATTCTTAGCAATGGAAGATGAGGTCTATCCTCAAATGCCGTACACTCGGAGTACTGCTGAAGAATATGAGGTTGGACAAAACACACTTTTCCCAATTGACTTAACAGGGGTCTATGAGGGAATGGCGTTTGATGCAGTTGGTGAGGCTTACTGCACAACAGACGCTTGTGAGGTAAAACTAGTTAGAGATAATGTATGATTAACAACCACCACTCTAAAGGAGATAGCATGACTGAAGATATCAATCCAGACCTATTCGACGAAGACTTTGAAGACGGCTTAGAAGACTTTGATTTTGACGAAGAAGAGTTAGATGATTTAGAAAACTTGTTGGTAGAAGACGAAGAGGATCTAGAAGACCTCGCGTAAAACGCCAACACAAACATTTATGGCCCCCCGCTGTTAAGCGAGGGGCCATAGTGTTTATATATCTGAACTACAGTTGCAAACTCCGCAACCACACTGCTTTTCTCCAGCTAGTGGTATTAGTTCTGCTTCTTTTATTTCTTTCACTATATCGTTTACTGTCTTAAACGGTTTTACTGTTTCCATATCCATTATGCGTCTTCTTTCCAAGTCAACTCACCCGATAGATGAGTAGGCTTACCAGCATCGTTTGTCGCACCAATTACCATCTTAATTGACTTGCGTGGCGTGTTGTCTAATACATACGCCTTTAGATACCGCTTAGCTGCTGATGGATTTGCCCATGCAGAGTGTATGCCTGGCCCATCAGATATAGCTCCACTAACACCCTCAGTGATGGTTAGCAACCATGCGCCACCTTTTTCTACTGCGGTGTTCTTGGTAAGTGCTGCGTTTAGTGTCTTTGTTATTTTAGCCATGTTATCTCCTATAGTTTGATCTCGGACTCAAAGCCTATTTTTCTTAGATCTCTGAGTATATTACGGCCTGCTCTAAAGTCTCCTAATGACTGGGCGCCAAAGAAGACCATCTTGTTAGTATTTGGATTTACTACTTTGATGTGATGCTTGCCTGGAGTCATTGATATCTCCATGCCAGCCTCCTCTAGAGCAGATACCAGCTTCTTCATTTGTTTGTCTTTTAACCGCATAGCTGCGAATTCTAGCACTGGTTATCCTTTCTAGTTTGTGATGTATACTTACTGTGTTAGCTCTATGTACCACATGAGCTTTCGTCATCGAGAAGCCCCGGATGCGCCCGGGGCTACTCTTCTAGTATTTGTATGTGTTTAATAGTTGCCCCCTCTCCAGGACCGCCTAGTTGAGAAACAGGACGCCAAGCTTCCGTGTTTCTGTCATAGACATACACACACCACTCTCGGTTATCTGGTATTCGTTGATCATCAATACGCCACTTAGCTACTGTAACTTCGTAGAGTATTCTTAGCTTGTAGTTTGGGCTGTCATTTGGCATCATTCTCCTTTCATTCTAGCCACTCCCATATATCTAGGTCGGGTTCCATAAACGCACGTCGACCGTAGAATGACTCGTTGTATTCCACTTCTTTGCTTAGCTCTCCATTTTTGTAATATCTCCAACCAGAAAAGTCACCACCACTCTCATCATAGTTAATGAAAATGTTTATGTTGGGAAACATTTCTGCTAGCTTTTCATATACTGGTATGGGTGGAGCCCATGCTGTTTGAAATGCGTACGCTACTTGGTCATCATTAGTCATAGTGATCTGTGCATCTGATGCGTTCCATTTAGTACCCCAGTTACTATTACACCAATCGTACCAGTCTTTAAAACCGTACTTTTTAGTGTTGAACTCAGCGCTTTGTTCGTTTCTGTTAGGAGCTGAAGTATGTAATAAGGCTGGCGGACATTCAGATACTTTATTAAAAGAAAAGACATTGCCTGCTTCTTGCAGGGTTTCTTTTACTGTTTTAATTGATTGTCTGTCACCTTTTATTACTACAACATTATCACACCAATTAGGCATCTATGTCATCCTCGTCTACTACCTCGATGTCACCTATTTCAGTCCACCCAGCGTTGTAGTCTTCTCTCCACCTAGAGTTATCTTCTTCGAAGACTTGATTCTCGGCGAGTTCTTCTGCATCTGCTTTAGAGAAAGCTTCAATAAAAGAGTCATAAATTTTATGCTCATGAATTGTCACCTTGTATACTGTCATCTTTCTTCTCCTTTTTGATTGTGGTTCGGAACGTATTTTCAGGCGTTGGCCATTGATACGGTAGATTGTCTGGAACATTAAACATATAATGTTCCGGATTTTTGCGTTTTAGATTTGACTTATGAGACTGGTGAAACTTACGCTTACCTAACCACCAAGGCTTATCAAAGCTTTTAGGTGGAAAGCTATAGTTATAGTAGATTTCATCTACTTGTTCTTTCACGCTGTCTTTAAAGCCTCGGTCACTCCACTCATTGCAGATAGCATAGATGTACTCTATGAGACTACCTCCATGTCCACGCCACATAACTGCAGCTGGGTGGTTGCGCCATCCTTTAGTTAGACCTAAGTTAGCCCTCAGGATTTGCAACGCTTCTACACGTTGCTTACCAAGTCTCTTATCGTCTAAGGATTTAGCTGTTTTGTTATAGTCAGGCCATGGTAAGAATGTGTTTACCATGGCGCACTCCACGCATTAAGATCACAACCTTTACAAGTTGCTTGAAAGCCTTCTTCCACGATTTCCCACTCTTTGTGGTCACAGTCATCGTGATAGCCGGTATCAATATCTTCTTGCAGCACGTACTGGTAACCTGCAGGCCAGTCGTACTCTTCACTGTCTTGTACCATATATTCTCCAAAGTGATCAATTGGTTCGTAAACTTTTGGATTTTTTAGGAAGTCTTCTACTTTCTTGTCTGCAGCACGCCACTCTTTTACTGATATGCCGTGTTGTTTTGCTTCCCAGTACTCCATAAAATTGATCAGTTCTCCCATTACACCACCGAATCCAATACTAGTCCGTTATCCATAGCCCAATCTTGAACTGTGGATATTGTTTCGATAGTTAAGTTAGCTCCACCATCTGGAACTAAATCGGATATTTGAAGCAAGAACATTTGCGCAGACTCGTAATCGTTAAACACTTCAATTAACGACTCTGTTAATGTATCCCATATTGTGTACATGTTGCCTCCTTTGTTTGTGTTGGTTAGCCTCTACGGCGCTTTTTAATTGCTGCTACTACCACTGACTTTGCAAACGGCAATAAATCTTTGGCTGAATTGATTTGACCAAAGATTTCTGCTTCGTGACGAAGTTGATCCTTACCGTACCCATTGTTTGCATAGTATTCCATATCTCTATCGCTAGAGATTAAGGTCATGGCTGTTAAGATGCCACGATTACCGATACGCTTAATAACTTCATCGTTCTTGTCGTTATTAAACACGCCGTCGGTTATGATGAACAGCATTTTATTCTTCTTACGAGAAGACATCAACAACTGCTCGGCTGAGATAAGCGCACCATATGGATTGGTACCACCATTGCCATAGATGAACTTGTAGTGTGTGCGGTTGGCTTTTTCATTACGTTTGTATGCAATCTCATTGCGGTCATCAAACGCATATACTGTGACTGGAGCATCAATAGCCTCCAACGCACGTTTGATTGTCCAGCATGCTTGAGATGCATGCATATCGTTACGGCCACTAGACATGGAGCCGGATCGATCTACTAAGATCACCGCTTCCACATCTGCACCATCGGTGCCCTCTTCCCAGCGATCAAAGGCTTGATCAATCTCGCACCCATTGATTACACGCTGAACGTTGACTTTACCGCTTGGTGTTTCTTTGACCCATGCTGGCTCACACTCGTCACGTAAGCGTTCAAGTTCTTTAGCAAACTTGCGGTACGCCATGATGATGTCGTGTGGGACAGATGTATTGTCGAACTTGCCATTCTTTGTAGATTCTTCAAACTTACCATCGCCACCAACGATTACTCGTTGCTTGGATTTGATATCTTGTTGAACCGCTTTGTTATTGAGCACATTGTCAAGCGCATCATTGAGCATAGTTTTGATATCGTCTGGGATACCACCTTTGCTTTGGTGATGGCCTGTACCAGGAGTCATAGATGGAGGAGCAGTTTTATTTGCTTCTTGCATCATATCTCGTAGAGCAAGTGCGTCAGCTGCGCTCTGTGGTGCTGGTACATTTGATTGTGTATCATCACTGTCAGGTTGCGTGTTGTTTGTGTTGGGTGCTGCTTTTGGTTTAGGAGTATAGATTGATTCTGCCGTGCCCATACCAGCAGCACGTCCAGAGTCACGCTCTTGCATTTTGCCAGGCTCAGGACGTCCCTTAGACATTGGGTCACGCATACCGCAGGCATTGGGGCCACCGGATAACGGAATGTCTTCTCCCTTGATTGGCTTGAGCACTTCATCATTGAATCGTTGAATTAACCTTTGTGCTTTCTTGTAGTCCCGTGGAAATGCAAGCAAGCGGTATTCATCTACGATGTCAATGATTGCTGGTATTAGCTCTGGCATAACAAACTGATCACGATAAGCTTGCCGTACCTCTACAGGTAAATAGCGACGACCACGTATGAGAACATAGCCACCAGCCATTTCTTCTGGCTTATTACCTAGCCAACGAGCAACTGTACCAATTAGGTACGGTGCAACAGCTGGATATCGTGCGCACAACAATGTTTCGATGCGCTGATCTTCCAATATATTTGTAGCCTCCATGTAATTATTGGCTAGAACCCACTTGATTAACTCTGTACCCTTACGAGGAGTATAGAAGTGATGTGCTAGCTCGTGATAATTGAGGCCGGTAACTTGCGTCAATGTCTCTAAATCCATATCAGTAATTTCTTGCTGATTGATGTAGATTGCTGCACCATCCGACCACGCTGGTGCGGGGCCATCTGGCATAACGTTGACTATGATTGGATCGCCCGTAAGTACGCGGTCAGCTTGCTCATACACACGACATAGAGAGCCTAGTTGAACTATGCGCTCTTGGTCATCTTCTGTACGAGGTTCGCCATAATACGGATTGTCATCGAAGTTATCGATTAACATAGTACCTCCTTATACGTTGGATGGAATGCTTGCTGCCCATGCGGCTAGTTGATCATCGATGCTGAGTTCTACGCCATTATCGATGTTTATGTTGGATTCAATACCAAAGTCTTCTTTGATATTGTGCTCGTGAGTTTGAAACACCATACGCACGCTAGCTTGTTCGTCGTAGCTAAAGTGTGCAATGAAGTTTTCGGATGCAAACTCGTAACCAAGAGCGGCTACAAGATGTACAAACTCCATACCCATATTGGTTGAGATTGGTGTTTCGTATTGACCCTTGGCAGCTTCTACACGAAGTTGCTTCATGAGAATACGAAGAGCCTTGGATGAGATCAACTTCTCCTCGACCGAGTCGTCATAATCCCATGGGATTTGAATGTCGAAACGATTGCGGAATGCAAAGTTGAGCGGTGTAGTGCCGATATACTCTGGATTCATTGTGGCAAAGATAGTCAAGTCCGGGTGGGCTTGAATAGTCTCACCGTGATGATCTAACAACGTAATGCTGCGACGACCATCTGTCAATGAATATAAGTTGGTGTAGATCTTAGGATTGATGAAGTTAACCTCATCAAGCAAAAGAACACCACCGTTGCGTACTACATCGGTAACTGGACCATCGATCCACATGAACGAGCCTTCGCCATCAGAGACGAATTTGCCAGTCATTTGACTTGGTTCCATGGATGCGTTACCGGAGATAGACGCCATACGTAGGCTACGAGCTGCAGCCCACGCTTCAACGGATGTGGTCTTACCTGGACCTGTAGGGCCATAGATAAGAACGTTTGTGCCTTCAGCACGTGCGTGGTCATAGACTGCAAAGTCTTCTTGACCCCAAATCTTACGATGAACATAACGTTCAGCCAACTTCATAGGTGGAACTGTAGCGAGGTTTACGCTAAGTACCTTACCAGCAGATGATGTGGTAACTACGTCGTCCATTGTTTGTGTTGGTACTGGCATTACTAATGGAACTGTAGAGCCAGACTGACGACGATTGTCAATTACGTATGCGTCCAAGGAAGCATCTCCAATCAGAATTAGATCGTGAATTTCGTAGAGCTTTTCTACGAAAGGAGTTGTATCTGTATTAGGTTCAGCCTTGGTATGTGAATTACATGCCTTGGTACCTAACACAGGTGAGTAACCCTTATCAATGATCGCTTTCTCATCAGTAGGTGTTACGTACACACCTACAGGAGTACGAGTCAACGTCTCATTATCTTCAATGATATGAGAAACCTGATCGAGAAAGATTTCCTCCCATTTATTGTGAGGACCCTTACTACCATCAGTAAGACGTGACCATATCTTGACGCCACCATCATGCGGGGACATAAGAACCTGACGGCGCTTATTCCCCATAGTCGGTTCGTAAGACTCGGTGAATACTGCTATCTCCATGTGTTGCCTTCCTAGTAGTTATCGTCATCGAGAACATTTTTCTCCATGACTATTGCTGCCTCATACATAGCGACCTTTTGTCTAGGCCACTCTGTAATCATTTCGAACAGAAAGCCTTGCGCTTCTGCTCGTTCGATAACATGACTCATCAAGCCAGTTATCTGACCAATCAATTCATCCTTTAAATCAGGAGGCATTGATTGTAGTTCATCTACGTAATGAGAGTCAAACTGTGTGTTATCTCCCTCATCTTCGTGCTCACATGCATGGCACATGATGTTCCTTTCTATTAATTAGCAGGAAACTAACTTACCTCCGTTGCGCCCAGGGACTGAATACCATCGCACCTTATCTTCTCATCTCGCATACAACTAGTTACTTCGTACTACTAACTGCGTGAGCCTATAAATTACTCAGATCTGAATCAATTAAGTATGTTTGAGGTTGGCTTAGTTAGCCTCCTGCTATTTGATAGCCATATGGACTACCAAACCTATAGGTTTTGTAGCATTTCCCACTGTTGCAGGGCGTTGTCAGCACCATTACCAATTGCCATATTAAACGTATCTTTACCCCATTTTTTAATGGCAATAGCCTGATATAGAGTCTTAATGTAACTAGTTACTAATGAAGCAGGAACTCGCATAAGAATTTCTTTTGTGAGATCTAATTCACCTGCTAAATAGGCTACAGTTGCAGCGTATTCACATAAACTAATTTCATAAGGTTCTCCAACAAGATTAATTGTTTGAAGTTCTCTTAAGAAAGTAGGCAACACAGTTTCTGCGTAACCTTCTTTGTATATCCGCGCAATTAATGCATCACGATAGGCGAATGTTTGTGTTGATGCGTCTAGCAAATCTGCAGGAAGTAATCCTCCTTGTAGATATGCTACTGCCTGTGCTATGTTTTCTGTGTGTGATACACGAGGTACCTTTGTTATACTAGGGTCAAACTTAGCCGATAGGTTCGACATAGTCTGCGACCATCCTTTCTAGTAGTGTTGCTGCTGATTTGATAATCTTTCCATCACGCAAACGAAGTGGAGTTCCAGCCCACTGTGTGCGCTCAGGCTTACTACCATAGTCATACACTGCCGCACCTTCGCAGGTAGGGCATAGTAGTTCTTTGGTTACTTGATGTCCATCTGTTTTACCGTGTTTGCACTCCATACTGTGCCAACGATATTGGTGCAATTGACCAATGTATGTAGCGTCAGGATGTGTTGGACAATGCATTCTTCCATTGTCATTTAGTTCTCCATCGTAACAACTGCCGGAGTAACACCAACCATCTACTAAACCACTTCTAGCACAAGTTCTACACCCTTGTATCTTAGGTGGTGTTAAAGGGGCATCATTTTCTATAAGATAAAACTTATAGTTACGCTGTACTACTCTGATACCTGCATAACGCAGCATAGTAAAACGTGTGCTGTATCCTCGTAATGATGAGAATCCATTTGCATATTGTTCTGCTGAAATAGTAGTAGTTCCATCTTTGTGGAAGGTAACATATGGATTACTTAGATTCCATCTGTATCCAATACTAATATCACTGTCAACATCCCATTTGTTTTTCTTCCAGATACGTAAACCTCTGTCATACAATGGACGCTCATACTTTTTGCGCCCGGCTTTGAGGAATCTATCTGCCCAGTCCCAGTCATAGAACATTAGTCAACCTCCTCATAAAATAATGATAGCTTGTTGGACTGTTGTAAGTCAAAGACACGCTCACGCATGGCTTCGACTGTCTGTTGTTTACGAGCAATGGTGCAAGACTCTTCGTCTTCCTCGTAAAACGATAGGCTAATAGGAAACATTGGGGCTTCCTTAGCTGGGTTATCGTGCATGAGATGTAGCACCATACCTAAACCATCGATGAGGCCAGAACTATAAGAGCGCATAACTTGGCTCTCTTCGAACTGGTTGTCACGATGTTCTTCCCACATGATACGATTTATCTTATCTGTGAGTTTCTTGCGACTTAACAGAAGCTTTCGCATACTGTCTCCTTATAGGTAAGGCCCCCGCCATTGATGACGGGGGCCGGATTGTTTGTGTTGGTTATAGGCAGTTGAAGAAGTCTTCATTCAACATACTGGCATTGAATGTTTCGCCAGCCATAATTGATACAGAACGAATTTGTTTTTCGATCCTATCAATTAGATGTGTGCTTGGTTCGCACGGAATACCTTCTGGTTGTTTATCAACTACAGCAATATTAAAATCAATATTGATATTGCCATTGCGATAGCTTGAACGATACACAGTCTCTTTAGTATCAAGAGACTTTAGATGTGCGATAGCTGCTGCAACAACGGCTTTGTTGTATGCAACTATCTC
>Ga0209191_1001204_pt1 | contig 17418 bp, 18 predicted proteins | sample S_130626_EF_Meta_FD_187320 | JGI IMG/M metagenome (GOLD analysis project Ga0209191, IMG submission 187320) | Freshwater microbial communities from Lake Simoncouche, Canada to study carbon cycling - S_130626_EF_MetaG (SPAdes) (version 2) | ecosystem: Environmental > Aquatic > Freshwater > Lake ...
AATGCGACACTTCCATATGCGATCGCGCTAGCCAATCTTGGTTGGCAGGCAGCCACAGCCGCGGATAAGTCTCTAGCTGCTGGACTCAACGTGCACGATGGAAAAGTCATGTATCCGGCTGTTGCACACGCTCATGGTTACTAAACTCGATATCAATCTTGCACGGTCGTCATTTATCGATCACTTGCGTATTGAACGTGGGCTTTCTGAGAACTCTTTAACATCATATGGACGAGATCTTAGATACTTTCTGGAATTTCTCCACGACAGAAATCTGAAATTATCGGATATTACTGCCGACACGCTATCTGAGTTTGAGGTGTGGCTCAAAGATCGTTCATTAGCGATCAGCAGTATTAACCGTACGAATTCTGCAGTGAAATCGTTCCTCATCTACTGCGCACGAGAATATGATCTTAATCTTCCAACGGGAGAGATTTCATCTCATAAAGTCGCGCGAAAACTTCCCAAAGCTCTCACTATTAATGAAATCACATCACTGATAGAGAGTGCGAAATCTCTCAGCGAGGCAACGTCTTTGCGAGATGTGGCCCTTCTTGAATTGCTCTACTCCACAGGTGGTCGAGTCTCAGAGATCATAGGAATCAACATCAACGACTTAGCAAAAGTTGAAAGTGATAATGAAGTTATCCAGACAATTAAATTGAGAGGTAAAGGTGCTAAGGAGCGAATCGTTCCGATAGGAAGTTATGCCCTGGGTGCTCTAGATAATTATTTAGTTCGCGTGCGACCCGCACTTGTGGCAAAGAGTGGAAAGAACGAGGGTGCGCTCTTTCTTAATTCACGTGGTGGACGGCTTTCGCGTCAAAGTGCGTGGAATATCGTTCTGGAATCAGCGCGTGGGTGTGGTTTAGAGGGGAGGGTGAGTCCGCATGTATTTAGACACTCGTATGCGACCCATCTTCTTGACGGCGGTGCCGATATTCGCGTGGTGCAAGAACTTCTAGGCCACTCATCAGTAACAACAACACAGATTTATACCTTGGTTACTATCGATAAGATTCGACAGAGTTACAGCAGTGCACATCCGCGCGCACGTTAGCCTTTAGATACCACGAAGTCTGCGAGCAAGAATGCTCTGATCACCCTTTTGTTCGAGATCTGCGATGATGATTGAGATAGATTCGCGAACAATGCGACCACGATCAACGGCAAGTCCTAAATCTCCGCGCAGTGATAGACGTGCTTGATCGAGATCAAAGAGTTCATCGGGGGATAGGTAGACAGTAATTTTCTCATCATGACGTTCACGACCTGATGGAGATTTATCAACGCTCACCACTCGGCGTCGTGGAATTGAACGAACGCCCTTCTTCGCTTTAGGCGTCGGAACTGCTGCAGGTGTTGCAGCGGGAGCTGAATTTTCAGGTGCCACCTCACGTACAGCACTCAGTGCTGGGCTATTTTGCTTAAAGAGTTCATCTGCTCCTGGCAAGCTCGCTCTACGTGTCATCGTGCGCCTCCTCGTGCAATTAATTCGCGCGCAAGACGTCGATATGACGCTGCGCCTCCTGATGATGATGCATAACTAGTTATTGGTTCTCCAGCAACAGTGGTCTCTGAAAAGCGAATCGTCTTTGCAATGATTGTGTCAAAAACATCGTCTGGATATTTATCAAGAATAGCTTTCAACACTTCGCGGTTATGCAAAGTCTTGCGGTCATACATCGTGGCTAGAATTCCGATGAGTTTAAGTTCCGGGTTAAGGAAGCTTCTTACCTTTTCAATATTGCCGCTAAGTTCGATAAATCCGTGCAGCGCAAAGTACTCGCATTGCAGTGGAACGATCACTTCGTTAGAGGCAACAAGTGCGTTGACAGTAAGTTGACCCATAGTTGGCTGGCAGTCGATAAGAATGACGTCGTAATCATCTTGGAGAGTGGCAAGTGCTCGCTTAAGGAATTGCTGTCCACCGATTTCGGATGGAAGTTTTGATTCAGCTGCACCAAGGTCACGGCTAGCGGGCAAGAAATCTAGATTTGCAACCGATGATTTCAAAACAATCTGTTGGATATCAGCAGCAGGATCCATGAGTGCGTGATAGACGGTGTTCTCTAAAGGAAGAGTGTGTGCGTTGACTCCTAAACCGAGTGAGAGTCCACCTTGAGGATCGAAGTCAACGAGAAGTACGCGACGACCAAGTTCGGCCAGCGCTGCACCGAGGTTGATCGTTGTTGTTGTCTTCCCGACTCCACCTTTTTGGTTAAAGATAGAGATAACGCGTGCCTTGCCGTGCTCTGAGATCTGAACAGGTGTGGGAAATGTCTTCACAGCCTTGCCGGTCAGGCTAGCTGTGGTGACGACATCTTCGTCTTTTGTCGATTTAGCGCTCAAGCGAGAAACCTCTTTCTATCGGCGGTGACTCTACGCGCGTGCAGCGTGTATCGGCAAGTAGAAGGCGAAAAACAAGTAAGGTGCCCTCGTGGATATCTCGATAGATACAGCTGAAAACATCGCTCCAGAGAGCGGTTTTAGCGTCCACCTTTCAAATTTTGATGGCCCCTTTGACCTTCTGCTGCAGCTTATTTCCCGCCACAAGCTCGATATCACAGAGGTTTCCTTGAGCCTCGTCACCGATGAGTTCATCTCCTACATCCGCTCCCTTGAAGTTTCAGGTCAAGGTTGGCAATTGGATCAGGCAACTGAGTTCCTCGTGGTGGCAGCAACCCTTCTTGACCTCAAAGCCGCCCGTTTGCTTCCAAGTGGGGAGGTAGAAGATGAGGAAGATCTGGCCCTTCTTGAAGCTCGCGACATTCTCTTCGCCCGACTGCTGCAGTACCGGGCATTTAAGGAGATCGCAGCCTCCTTCCAGATCATGATTGAGGCGGCTGATAAGGCCTTCCCACGCGTAGTCGCCCTCGATCCCGCACTCGCCGCGCTGCTGCCGGAAGTCCTCATTGGCGTGGGGCCTGAGCGCTTTGCCTCGATCGCTGAGCGCGTTCTGACCCCCAAATCGCCTCCTGTAGTGGCCATTGAGCACCTCCACATGGCCCTGGTGAGCGTCAGCGAGCAATCTAAGCTCGTCGTAGAGGCCCTTCGCCACTCAAAGACGATGAGTTTTCGTAGCCTCTGTCACGATGCCGACTCAACGATGGTGGTCGTTGCCCGATTCTTAGCCCTGCTCGATCTCTATCGCCAGGGCAACCTCAGATTTAACCAGGTGATTGCCCTGGGAGAGCTCCAGATCAGCTGGACAGGCTCGGATGAGGGCGATGTTGAGGTAACCGATGAATTTGATATCCCAGTTCTAGGAATCGACGAGACAGTAGAGGGTGAAAATGTCTAATGTAGAAGTTGATAGATCGATCGAGGCGATCCTTATGGTTGTGGATGAGCCCGTTACTGAGCTCACTCTTGCCACCGTCCTTGAAGTGACAGTCGATGTCATCAAGGAGTCGCTCGAACGCCTTCAGGGTAGCTATGACGATCGAGGGTTTGCCCTTAAAGCGATCAACGGGGGATGGCGCTTCTATAGCCACCCAGATTGCGCGACCGCGGTCGAGAAATTTGTCCTGGATGGCCAGCAGAATCGCCTCACCCAGGCTGCCCTCGAGACCTTGGCTGTGATTGCCTACCGTCAGCCTGTCTCTCGAGCCAGAGTTTCGGCTATCCGAGGAGTCAACGTCGAGGCCGTCATGAAGACCTTGGTCACTCGCGGCCTTGTTGAGGAGTATGGGGTAGAGAATGAGACTGGGGCGATCTTGTATAAGACGACCAGCTACTTCCTTGAGCGTCTAGGACTTAACTCTCTGGACGATCTCTCGCCACTGGCTCCACACCTTCCTGATCTGGATGGGTTGGATGAGATTCTCGAGAGTTTGACCGACTAACTCACCCGTTCCCAGGTCACCCTCTTTTGCCTATTGGCATACTCCTGACGTAAAGTACGCACACAGGCCCACGAGGGCCTTCTGTCACACCCTTAAGACTGTCGAGAATGGATAGCCTGATTATGAGTCTCTTGCGCCTGAATAAAATTATTGCCGATGCCGGTGTCACCTCACGCAGGGGAGCCGATGAGTTGATCATGGATGGTCGAGTCTCTGTAGACGGCCACATCATTCGAGAGCTTGGGGCCAAGTTTGACCCAGCTTTGGTTAGAGTCATGGTTGATAATGAGACAATTACTGTTGCTTTGACTAAGTCTTATTTAGTACTTCATAAACCAAAGGGTGTTTTGTCTACGATGTTCGACCCCGAAGGTCGCCCTTCATTGGCTGACTTTATTGACCTCCGAAAGGAGCGTTTATTCCATGTGGGCCGCCTGGATAAGGATTCTGAAGGGCTGATTCTGCTCACAAATGATGGAGACTTGACCTTCCGAGCGACCCACCCTTCCTACGGCCTCGTGAAGAGCTACATCATCGAATTCGAGGGTGTCCTGGCTGCGGGGGTCGACAAGATTCTTCTTAAAGGTATCGAGCTCGAAGATGGTATGGGACGAGTTCTCTCCTTCAAACACCTCTCACCACAGTGGATCGAGGTCAGCATCCATGAGGGTCGATATCACATCATCCGTAGATTGATGGAGGCAGTTGACGTCCGGGTCCTGCGATTGATTCGTACCAACTTCGGTCCGATCAGCTTGGGGGATACACCGCCTGGAAGATGGCGAGATCTCAATGACGGTGAATTGTTTAATCTACGTAAAGCTTTAGATATAAAACCATAAGTCGCTAGTAAGGCAATATCTCTATTTATATCTTTATTGATAATTAATTTCAAGAGGTCACAAATACCTATTTATCGATAATCGTTGAGATATCTGAGCATCGGAAGTCGTGATTGTATAGTTTTATCGATATTTCTTGATTGGTGGCCTGGGCTCAGAGATGTCGGATGCTGATTCAGGCGGCCCTGAAAAGAGTTGAAAGAGTTAAAGAGATTTCTCGACATACAGTTATATAAAGAGCGACAACTTTCACCCTTTTCGGTCTATCCTTTACCCATGTCACAGGTTCGAGCGATAAGAGGGGCAACCCAGCTTGAGGCAAATACCGCCTCGGCGATGGAGAGCGCCACAAAGGAGCTGCTCCTTGAAATCCTCGCCGCCAATGGGCTCACCCCTGATGATTTGATCTCAGTCTTCCTCACGGTTACTCCCGATCTCAATGCAGCGTTTCCAGCTGCCTATGCCAGAGAGGTTGGATTCCAATCGGTGCCTCTACTCTGCGCTGTGGAGATTGATGTACCTGGAGCTCTCGCCCGCGTATTACGCGTGATGATTCACTGCAATACGGAGCGAAATTCTGACCAAATTTCACATATTTACCTCCACGGAGCCAAGGCTCTGCGACGAGATATCGCTCAATAACGATGGCAACTTCCCTCACACATGTGCGGATCGTGGGTGCCGGCCTTATCGGAACTTCGATCGCTCTCGCCCTTCGTGCATCAGGGATCACAGTCACCCTCTGCGACTCCGATAGTCGAGCGCAGGCTCTGGCTCGAGATCTCATGGGCGATAAAAATGGGGAAGAGTTCGGGATCGAAGATCTCTGCATTATCGCCACCCCTCCCAATGTCATAGGAGAGGTCATCGACGCAGAAATAGGTCGAAACCCACGGTTGAGAGTTATGGATATCAGCAGCATTAAGACTAAACCTCTACAGGACGTATTAAGTATTGGATTCGATCTCGCATTATTTGCCCCCACCCATCCGATGGCAGGGCGTGAAGTCAGTGGTCCTCAGTCGGCACGTGGAGATCTCTTTCAGGGGCGACCATGGATTCTCTGCCTAGATGGTGTGGATCCTGACCTTTCGCAGATGGTCCGAGATGTGGTCGACCGTTGCGGAGGGATTCCACTCGATCGCACCGTGGACGAGCACGATAAAGCCGTAGCTCTAGTAAGCCATCTCCCTCAAATCATCGCATCGTTGCTCGCAAGCCAACTTGTTGCCGGTCAGGGGAGTGAGTTGGAGCTTGCAGGGGCTGGACTTCGTGATTCCACTCGAATTGCAGACTCAGATCCCGCGCTCTGGGCTCACATCTTGGCGGGAAATAGCGCTGCCTTACGCCCATTACTGATAAGTCTACAAAACGATCTTTCTCACGCGATTGAGAAGCTCGACGACCCAGCATCAATGGCTGACGTGATCTCCAATGGTCGAAAGGGGAGAGCGGTGATTCCAGGTAAGCATGGCGGCAAGGCTCGCAACTACATCTACCTCGATATTGTCATTGACGACAAACCAGGTCAATTGGCGGCGATCATCGAAGCATGCGCTGCGGCCCAGGTGAATATCGAAGATTTGGCGATCGAACATACTCCAGGACAGCAGACAGGCTTAATCACATTGGCCTTTTCGCCCGAAGATAGCGCGATCGTTGCTGCCCACCTCGAGAAAGAGGGATGGAAGGTTCATCCATCTCGGTAGAATAAGGGCGTAGATGTGCACGAGCGCATGATTTTCTCCGGCACGACCTTAAAGAAGAATTACTGAAAAGAGCTGCACAGATGATCGTCATTGCAATCGATGGTCCTAGTGGAGCCGGTAAATCGAGCACCTCTCGTGAAATCGCTCGTCGCGCTGGGTGGAATTATTTAGATACGGGTGCGCTCTATCGGGCAGTGACATGGTTAGCACTTTCGTTGGAAAGCCAAGACGCTAAGGAAATTATTCAGGGGCTGAAAACATCTCCGATTCGTTTCGTTTCAAATCCAGAAGAACCTAAAATCTTCTGTGGCGATACAGATATTACTGAGGAGATTCGCACATCGCGTGTTACTGATGCAGTGAGTGCAATCAGTGCCAATCCGGCAATTCGCAAAGAACTTTTTGGTCTGCAACATAGAATTATTGAAAAGGCAGATCGAGGAATAGTGGTAGAAGGTCGCGACATTGGAACTGTTGTCGCACCGAAAGCACCAATGAAAATTTTCCTCACAGCAGATCTAGAAGCGCGTGCCACACGACGCGATGCTGAGCTCGCTGATACATCAGAAGGTGTAGATGCTGTTGGCCAATCTTTAAGTGATCGCGATCATGTTGATTCCACACGTGCCGTTTCACCACTTGCTGCAGCCGATGATGCGGTCATTATTGATTCCACACTTCTTGATTTGGATGAGACTGTTGATCGCATTTGGGAGTTGTTGAAAGAGAGAAATCTTCTAGGTTTACCAATCGTTGCGATATTGGGTCGGCCAAATGTAGGTAAATCAACTCTCATCAATAGATTCCTGGGAAGACGCGAAGCGATCGTCGAAGATACGCCTGGTGTAACGCGTGATCGAGTTCAGTACGAGTGCGAATGGAATGGTCGCCGATTCATCATTATGGATACCGGGGGATGGGAATCAAAGCCCGATGGAATCTCGGTTCAAGTTTCAGCAGGTGCGGAGATTGCAATGCAGGAAGCTGATGTTCTCTGTTTTGTTGTTGATGCCCAAGTAGGTGCACTCGATGAAGATGACGTATTAGTCCAAGAACTCCGTAAAGCAAAAAAACCAACGATATTGGTTGCAAATAAGGTCGATGGAGATTCAGATGAATCAGACGCCCATGCTCTGTGGAATATCGGTTTAGGTGAGCCGCACTTTGTTTCGGCTCTTCATGGTCGAGGCAGTGGAGATCTTCTCGATCTTATTGTTAAAGAATTGCCAGAGGTAGGTGGTGCGCAAGCGCAGGATGGTTATCGACGAATTGCTCTCATTGGTCGTCCCAATGTAGGCAAGTCAAGTTTGCTTAACGCACTTGCTGGTGAATCTGTTTCGATCGTCGATGATGTTGCAGGTACAACTCGTGATCCCGTCGACTCACTCATTGACTTTGGTGGATCGATCTGGCGATTTGTAGATACTGCAGGGCTAAAAAAGCGCGCCAATCAAGCAAGTGGTACCGACTACTACGCAACACTACGTACGCAAGGTGCACTTGAACGTTGCGAATGCGCAGTTGTAGTTCTTGATGCTTCTCTGCCTATTTCAGAACAAGATTTGCGAGTGATCACGATGGTAGAGGAAGCTGGTAAGGCTCTCGTTCTCGTGATGAATAAGTGGGATCTCGTTGATGAAGATCGAAGAGACCAGTTAGATAAAGAGATTGACCGCCATCTTGATCAGGTTGAGTGGGCACAGCGGGTCAATGTCGCCGCAAAGACTGGATGGCACCGTGATCGATTAGCACCTGCTATTCGCACAGCTCTTGATTCATGGGAGCGACGAGTACCAACAGCAAAGCTCAACTCATTCTTAGGCGCACTCATTGGTGCAACGCCACCGCCAGTTCGCGGTGGAAAGCAGCCAAAGATTTACTACGCGACGCAGGCTGGAATTTCACCGCCGAAATTCGTAGTGTTTTCAAGTGGATGGATCGAGCCTTCCTATCGTCGGTTTATCGAGAGACGCTTACGTGAAGAGTTTGGTTTCCCAGGCACACCCGTCATGGTTGCTATTCGCGTGAAAGAGCGCGATAAGGAGAATGGCTAGAAGATATGGCTTCATCGATTGCCACCTGGCCCAATGCTCTGACGGGCCTGCGCGCACTTGGAATTCCGCTCTTCATCTATCTCGCCCTAGGGCCAGAGGCTGATGGCTGGGCAATCGTCGTTCTGGCAGTAGGTGGAGCGACAGATTACTTTGATGGAAAATTGGCTCGAGCGCTTGGCCAGGAATCAAAGTTAGGGGAGATCCTCGATCCCACGACAGATCGCCTCTATATTCTCGCGACGTTGATAGTTCTTTATATGCGCGAAGCGATTCCACTATGGCTGATAGCAACTTTGATCGCTCGCGATGCCGTCTTGGCGCTAGTAGCACTTGCTCTGGCCGCCAAGGGTAAACCTCAACTTAAAGTCACCTTCGTAGGTAAAGCGGCAACCTTCAACCTTCTTTACGCCTTTCCATTTCTGCTTCTGGCGCTGAGTGATTCTTTGGCCGGGGAGATTGCATTTATTCTCGGCTGGGCTTTTGCGATCTGGGGAGTGGCCCTTTATGTGGCTACAGGAGTTTCATACTTCCTCACTGCACTGAAGACTATTAGAGTGTGACCATAGCTTTGAACTCATCGCACGTGTTGATCTACCTACAAGGAGAAGTACATGTCACTCATTCCTGACGCGCTCAAATACACCAAGGAACATGAATGGGTGCAAGAGAGCTCTTCTACTGTTATTCGAATGGGTATTACCGATTATGCGCAAGGCGCACTCGGTGACATCGTTTATGTTCAACTGCCAAAAGTTGGCGATGTAGTAGTTGCAGATAAAGTCTGCGGCGAGGTTGAATCGACGAAGAGCGTCTCTGAGATTTTTTCGCCCGTGAGTGGAACTGTGATTGCCATCAATGAATCACTTGAAGCCAATCCCGAAGTTCTCAACAGCGACCCTTACGGTGCTGGTTGGTTGGCTGAGATTGAAGTCTCGGCTGCACCCGTGGGTTTACTCTCAGCTGACGGTTATCGTCAAATTACCGCGTAGATCTAGCCGTCCAGCGACTCTTTTTTCCGCTTGATTTATCCGTGGGAGAGTTCTAGTGTCAGCCTACAGTTGATGTTGAGCTATCTCTAGAAGGTAAGAAGGCGGGTGATTCATGGCATCTCACGATGATCGTGAACTCACCACAACTCTTCGCCTAGGTTCACAACCAGAAGTTTCCCCCACAGAAAGTCCTCTCCTTGAGAGCTATCTCTCTGCAGCTTCTGATGATGAAAAGGCAATCCTGGAAGAGATAATCAATGGCTCTCGCGAAAAATCTATGTTGATCATCTTTAAGGGCCCGGCTAAGGGCTCCAGATATCTCATTACTCGCGAAGGAGCCACAATTGGACGCTCTCACGAGAGTGAGATTTTTCTTGATGATGTGACGGTCTCTAGATCACACGCAGCGATTTCGTTTGAGGCGCAACAGGTGCGCTTTGCACTCGCTGATCGATCTAGTTTGAACGGTACATATGTCAACGGTTCAGTAGTTGAAAAAGCACATTTGAGTCATGGTGATCAGGTACAGATTGGTAAATTCCATCTGCTCTTTATTACCGGTCAGAAATAATTAACAGGGGAGAGACAGTGAGCGTTCCAGCACGTGCCTATTTAAGTATTGGTGAAGTCCTATCTAAACTTCGTGGTGACTTCCCAGATATCACCATCTCTAAAATTCGCTTCCTTGAATCTGAAGGGTTGATTGAGCCACAGCGCACACCCTCTGGTTATCGTAAATTCACTAGCGCGGACCTGGAACGCCTTCGCTATGTACTTCTTGCCCAACGTGATCACTACCTGCCGTTGCGGGTAATCAAGGAGAACCTTGATGCGATGGATCGCGGTTTAGAACCTGCTCCACTCTCAGGTGGCAGTGCGAGTCCTCGTCCAGCGTTAGGTTTAGCAACAGTCGATGGCGAACTATCTCCTTCAAACTTTGCGCCATCTGCAGATATGCGACTTTCGCGAGATGAACTCGTTAAGGCTTCCGGAATCACAGATGCAGCCCTCACCGAACTCGAGAGCTTTGGTCTTGTTGCAATTCGTGGTCGTCACTATGACGCCGATGCTCTATCAGTGACTACAGCAGTAGCTGCGATGTCAGCCTTTGGAATCGAACCGCGCCACCTACGTTCATTTAAGTCAGCAGCTGATCGTGAAATCGGTCTGATCGAACAGGTAATCACACCTTTGAACCGCCAGAAAAACTCCGACTCCAAGGCGCGAGCTGAGGAAGTTTCTAAGGAGATCGCTGCGCTCTCTATTCGCCTGCATGCATCCCTTGTTCGCGCAGGTCTTAATCGTCCGCGATAGAGTCACATCATGAGCGATGAGGTCACTCCATTTATCAGCATGGAGGTAGTAGGAGTTCGCATTGAGATGCCCTCTAATCAACCCATCGTTTTATTGAAAGAGATCGACGGCGCTCGTTTCCTTCCCATCTGGGTAGGCGCGGCCGAAGCTACAGCAATCGCCTTTGCTCAGCAGGGGATCAATCCGGATCGACCGCTGACTCATGACTTGATGCGAGATCTTTTACAGACCCTAGATGCCACACTGCTTGCAGTTCAGATCACTCATCTTCGAGATGGGGTCTTCTTCGCCACTCTGCAGTTGCGAACTCATGAAGATGCAGCTCTGGCTATCTCGGCTCGACCATCTGATGCGATCGCGCTAGCGTTGCGAAGCCAAAGCAACATCGTCGCTTCTCGAGATTTGGTGGATCAGGTGGGGATTGAGATTCCAGAACGGCTGATTCAAGAGATGGATGCGGAGGGCCAGCCGATCGAGGCACCCAGTGCGGATATGGAAGCTTTCCGCGAATTTTTGGATCAGATCAACCCGGAGGACTTCGCAGGGTAAGTCTCAACCTCTAGTTGAGGTTTGGTTCGTGTCGGTCATTGAATGCAGCCATGGCGCTGCGTATATTTGCGTACCAGAGCACCTCTTCCCCAAGAGAAATGAGAAATTCGTGACCTCCCCAGTTACGCCAGGCACCCCAGCGACACCAGAGATCGGTTATCGCGGAGCTACTGCATGTTCGGCTGCAGGAATTTCTTATCGTCAGCTCGATTATTGGGCACGCACCGGTCTTGTTGAACCTAGCGTTCGCAGTGCAACTGGTTCTGGAACATCTCGTCTCTATGGTTTCCGCGACATCCTCGTTCTGAAAATTGTTAAGCGATTACTCGATGCTGGAATTTCTCTACAAAATATTCGCACCGCAGTTACACATCTTCGTAGCAGGGGAGTGAACGATCTGGAGCGAATCACTTTGATGAGCGATGGCGCATCAATTTATGAATGTGCAAGCCCAGATGAAATCGTTGACTTACTTGCAGGTGGACAAGGTGTATTCGGAATTGCAGTGGGCAAGGTCTGGCACGAAGTAGAAGGATCATTGGCAAACCTTCAAGGCGAGGTTGATGGTTCTCCGGCACGTGTCGAAGGTAACGATGAACTTTCCATGCGTCGCAAGGCTAAAGGCGCGTAAAGAAGCTTTCGGCTCTATATTTCTCCTCTGCGAAGTCAACAGGGGGATTAGTGGCTATCGAGCGTACGTTTCAGGATCGACACATTGGTCCGACCCATCGCGATGAAAAGGCGATGCTCACAGCCCTTGGCTATAAAGATTTAGAAAGTTTCATTAGCGCTGTTGTTCCATCAAATATCGCAATCAAAGGCGTTATCGAAGCATCGATAGATCGTGGCGTCAGTGAAGTAGAAGCGATCGCAGAACTTAAAGTTTTGGCGTCGAAGAATAAGGTTCTGACGTCACTGATTGGTACTGGATATTACGGAACGATTGTGCCGCCTGTGATCAAACGTAATGTGTTAGAGAATCCCGCTTGGTACACCGCCTATACGCCATACCAACCAGAGATATCGCAAGGTCGCTTAGAAGCTCTCTTTACATTCCAAACAATGGTTTGCGAACTTACAGGCTTAGATATTTCAAATGCATCAATGCTTGATGAATCTACAGCGGCAGCGGAAGCGATGACTCTCGCACGTCGATCATCAAAACTGAGTGATGACGCTGTCTTTTTGATTGAGGAGCACGTGCATGCTCAGACCAAGGCTGTTGTAATCACTCGAGCTAAACCTTTGGGAATCACCGTTGTGGAGATTGATTCTGGCCACGTGGCGCGTGATGGGTATGACGGCGAATTTTTCGGAACGCTACTGCAATATCCAGATACGACTGGCGAGATTGTTGATTACTCGAAATTTGCGACGTATGCGCACGAACGTGGTGCACTCGTGATTGCAGCAACAGATTTGCTTGCGCTCACATTGCTAAAAGCTCCGGGGGAGTGGGGCGCCGACGTCGCCGTCGGAACAGCTCAGCGTTTCGGTGTACCGATGGGATTTGGTGGACCGGCTGCCGGTTTCTTAGCAGTCCGATCTGGTTTAGAGCGTTCTATGCCAGGAAGACTTGTCGGACAAAGTATCGATTCAACTGGTGCACCTGCTTTCCGGTTAGCGTTGCAAACTCGCGAACAACATATTCGCAGAGATAAAGCGACCTCAAATATCTGTACCGCACAAGCTTTGCTTGCAAATATGAGCGCCTTCTATGCAATGTGGCATGGACCTGAAGGGCTCAAAGGGATCGCTACACGAGTGCACGGATTTGCATCTCGTCTTCAATCCGCAACTAGTTCACAGAACGACAACGTCTTCGACACCGTTACGGTTCCAGTTAAGGATGCGGATGCAATTCATGCAGCTGCAGTTCAATCTGGTTTTAACTTTGCACATGTGAGTAAGACCGAAGTCCGAATCTCATTCGATGAAGAGACCACTGAGAAAGACTTCCTTTCGATCTTGCGTGTACTAGGCGTGAACGATGCGAAGTCGAGCAACCTTCCTGCGGCTCTGCTGCGAACTTCGACATTCTTGACACATCCGGTCTTCAATACCAATCACTCTGAGACTGCAATGATGCGATATTTAAGAAATCTCGCTGATCGCGATCTCGCATTGGATCGCACAATGATCCCTCTGGGTTCATGCACAATGAAGCTCAACTCCGCGACTGAAATGGAAGCGGTCTCATGGCCAGAGTTTTCAAAGCTTCACCCTTTCGCTCCTGCAAATCAGAGCGTTGGTTCGCGTGAGCTTATAGACCAACTATCGAAGTGGCTTATCTCCATCACAGGTTATGACGCAGTCTCCTTGCAACCAAATGCAGGAAGCCAGGGAGAGTTCGCTGGTTTGTTGGCTATTCGTAATTATCACGATTCCCGCGGCGATCAGAATCGCACTATCTGTCTGATTCCATCGAGTGCTCACGGCACCAATGCCGCGAGTGCTGTCATGGCTGGCATGAAAGTTATCGTCATCGAATGCGATGAGCATGGCAATGTAAGCGTTGCTGATATCAAGGCGAAGATTGCTGAGCATCAAGCAAATTTGGCGGCGCTCATGATTACCTATCCAAGTACTCACGGAGTATTTGAAAGCGCTGTCAGTGATATTTGTGCCCTGATCCATGAAGCGGGCGGTCAGGTCTATGTTGATGGCGCAAATCTCAACGCTTTGGTTGGTGTTGCACAGCCTGGAAAATTCGGCGCCGATGTTTCGCACCTCAATCTTCATAAAACTTTTGCAATTCCGCATGGTGGTGGGGGACCGGGTGTTGGTCCCGTCATTGCACGAGCACACCTTGCTCCGTTCTTACCTAACCATCCGATGGATGCAGAAGCAGGCCCTGCAACAGGACCGGGTCCCGTATCAGGTGCACCATTTGGATCTGCAAGTATCTTGCCGATCTCCTGGGCCTACATTCGACTTCTTGGGGGAGCAGGAGTTACCCACTCGACAGAGGTCGCAATTCTCTCCGCTAATTACATGGCAGCGCGTCTTAACGATTCGTTCCCAATTCTTTATACCGGTGCACACGGTCGAGTAGCTCATGAATGCATTCTCGACATCAGACCATTGACGGCGCTCTGTGGAGTATCAGTTGATGACATTGCAAAGCGTTTGATGGACTTTGGCTTCCATGCACCAACTATGTCTTTCCCGGTTGCCGGCACTTTGATGATCGAACCGACCGAATCTGAAGATATTCACGAGATCCATCGCTTCATAGATGCGATGATTGCAATTCGCGGAGAGATTCAAGAGATTATCGATGGGGTAGTCACTATTGAAGCTAGCGTGCTACGCCATGCACCGCATACGGGTCGGGCTGTGACATCTTCGCAATGGGATCGTGCGTATAGCCGTGAAAAAGGTGGTTATCCAGCGCCTCTAGACGGCCTTGTGGCAGGCGAATTGATAGGTGCACGAATTAAGTATTGGCCGCCTGTGGGTCGCATTGATGGCGCGCATGGGGATCGCAATCTCATCTGTGCCTGTACACCGATCTCGGATTACGCGTAAAACAGGGGTAAAACCCCGTGGGGATGGGATGATTTCTCTTACTTTACATAATGTAACTTATCGGCGTTAGGTCGTACGCGCCGCTTGATACCCCAACGAGTGGTCTGAATTAAAGCCTCAATAACTATCGCCCGCGACATCTTCGATACTCCGTTGATTCTTTCAACAAAGGTAATCGGAACTTGCGTTGCATGAGCTTGCGCTAAATGTGCAGCTAAAGCCATTTCGATTTGGAAGCAATATCCGGTGGCATCCATTTTGCTCAGATTAAGGGATTCCAGTAATTGTCGACTATAGATTCGGAAACCACCGGTGAGATCTGCGAGCTTAATTCCAAGGGCCAAGGATGCGTACTTAGTTCCAGATTTAGAGAGTAATTGCCGCGATTTCGGCCAATTAACAACCGATCCGCCGGGTATCCAGCGCGTTCCGAGAACTATCGACTTTCCAGGGCTTACCGCTGCAAACATGGCGGGCAAATCTGCGACTCGATGTGAGCCATCTGCATCCATCGTGACTATCTGGTCATAGTGATCAGTGGCAAGAACCTTCGCAAAACCAGCACGATAGGCGCTACCTAGCCCATCTTTCTTACCTCTCTTTAAAATAGAAACCCAACTCAGCGATAAAGATTCCACAATCTCTGCAGTTTTATCTGGTGAGTTATCGTCGATGATAGTGACATCAAAATCGAATCTCTTGTTCTCTCGCAAGGATTCTAAGGAACGCAAAAGTTCCACAACTGAGGTCGCCTCGTTGTAGGTCGGAATTAAAATCATTGCTTTCATCGAGATCTCACTATACGCAATACGAGTGGGAAAAGTATGGAGGCAAGAAGAACGAAACCGGACGCAAATCCCCCAAGTATATTGGCCAATGTGCGAGTCGAATTAGATCGTAGATCCCCTGTCAATTGCGCAGAGACGTTCTCGGAAGTTCGGCTGAGAATTTTGCCATTAATGTCGATATGTGCCGAGATTCCAATAGTCGAAATGCTGGCGATCTCACGGGCATTCTCCAGAGCACGAAGTCGAGTCATATTTAATTGCTGAGGACTCTCAGAAGTATCTGCGAATGTTGCGCTATTTGTTTGCACAACCAGAGCATCGGAATTCTTCGACGCGCTCTGTACCAATGAATCAGAGAGAAGTTCATAACAAATAACAGGGGCCAGCTCGAATCCATTTACAATATGGGTTTCGTTTCTCTCTCCCACTTTGAAATCAACTACATCATCGACGTAGGGAGAAATCAGGCGAGCCAGTGGACGAAGTGGCATATATTCACCAAAGGGTGTGAGGTACTGCTTCGAGTAGTACGAGACTACTTCCCCACTCTCGTCATACATCAATGAGACATTCTCAAGTTGACCGCTCTGTCTAGTAATGGCTCCAGTGATGAGTGGAATTTTGAGCGTAGATGTAAGGCTTTCAACAGCAGCTCTCACCCGCGGATTCGCAAATGGATCAACATCGATCGCATTTTCGGGCCAAATAATGACATCTGCACCAGCAACTACAGCCTTCTTGCTCTCGGTGAGATGAAGGTTAAAGACAGCTTCGGCACGATCATTAAATGTCAGTCCTACCGAAGGCGTATTTCCTTGAATACCGATGAAGGAAACTCGTTCTTGAGATGAGTAAGAATTATTGAGAAAGATAGGAAGAACAATCATGAGTAGAAGAGGAAGCGCTAAATTCCTTCTAAAATTTACAATCATTGATGAAATTGCTAATACCCATGCGGATAGCAGAAGGGCTCCCCCGACCGAAATTATCGGGGCATATGGAGCATCTGCCTGCGAGAATGCAATGCGCATCCAAGAAAATCCTCCGAAAGGAAAGAGCGAACGCACTTCTTCGATGACAAGTAAGGCAGGAATAAACCAAAAAATATTAGATGTGTGTCGACCCAATAGACCAAGCGGAAGATAGAAGAGTCCATGGAGAAGTGCCAATAAAGCTAGCGGGATCAATCCGACATACTTACCGGCCCACCAGAGGGTAATTGCACTACTGATAAAGCCAAAGAGAAAGGCACGATGATAAAGGTGTTCGCCCTTCTGACAGATTCTTAAGAAGAGTGCGTAGGAAATTGGCGCTAAGAACCAGAGCCCTACTGGTTCAAAGGAAAAAGCGAAAAGGATTCCCGCTAGTGCAGCTACCACTTGAGAGCCGAAATCAATCGATCGACGCTAGCCCCCAAAGCGTATTGATCTTTGAGTTGATAAATTTTTGAGAGATCAGCCGGAGCTTTTGGTAGAGAGATCTCTAAGGACGGAAGAGGAACATCACGCGCACAATTAACGACAGTGGGTGCAATCTTCAAGTAATCGGTTCCGGCAATAATCTTCTTCGCTAGAGCGGCAGGTAAACGCTCGTCTCCTGCATGAGCGGCTGCGATGGAATCTTCAATCGTTGCGAAATGGGTAGCTATGAGAGCAGCTCCCTTTTCGCCTATACCTTTAACTCCAGGTAGCCCATCAGAGGGATCTCCTCTAAATGTTGCAAAGAGGGCGTATCGCTCCCCCGGTATTGAATATTTATCGGCAATGAATTTGATATCGACAAGGTCATGTG
>Ga0209191_1001207_pt1 | contig 17387 bp, 18 predicted proteins | sample S_130626_EF_Meta_FD_187320 | JGI IMG/M metagenome (GOLD analysis project Ga0209191, IMG submission 187320) | Freshwater microbial communities from Lake Simoncouche, Canada to study carbon cycling - S_130626_EF_MetaG (SPAdes) (version 2) | ecosystem: Environmental > Aquatic > Freshwater > Lake ...
CGAAACGGTTGGTCTTACTCAATGATTTACGGCCGATAGAACCGGCTTGACTATTTGCATCGTTTAAGATATTATTTACTTTATTTTCGAATTCCATCATATTGGAAGAGGCGGTGTTGTTTTCGAAAATACCCAAATGTAATTTTTCGATGAGTGATTGTACTTCTTGTTTTTGTGAGGTAATGACTTGGATGATACTATCCTGAGTGGTTTTGTTTGCAATTAAATCACTGATGCCTACACTGAACGAACTGGATTTCATATATTCTGTTATTACATTTTGTAAATCATCGATGAAGTCTGATGCGGCCATACATCCAGAATCGTTGAATATACGATGAATAATACCTTTTGTGGTGGATGCTAATACGGATTTTTCTAATTGCCCACGCACGTACTTACCGTTTCTTATTTCTAATATATTATTTGATGTGTTTGCGTCTTCTCCATCTTCGAATAACTTTGTTTTATATTTCATTGTCATTGGTGTTAATATTTGTGATAATATGTCAAAACTGGATATTTTATTACCTGCTTCACGTAACGCTTCTGTATTCACCTTTGGATACATCATCAGTAAATTCATTGCGTCACGTGGTGTGAATGTTATACCTGGTCTGGTAAAACGATATGACCCTAATAACGAGTCTTGGTATATACCGATGAGTGGAGCGTTACCCGCTGGACTCACCATTTGGTATGGTATTGCCGCCAAATGTCTTAATTCTGTCTCTGCTAAGATATTTTGGGGCATATGCATATTCATCTCGTCGCCCTTTTGAGATTTTATCGTTTTCACTGCATAATGCAGTGAATGCACTTTTACGATTCCCCTGAGTTTCCAAAGGGGGGGGACTGTATCTTACACGGACTCAGAGTGGTTAGCTCTTCATTGCCCACGAACACCCGTTCAGTCTCTGAATGCCTATCATATCCTACCATAACGGACTTAGATAGTAACACTGCGGATTGCCCATTTCATATTTCTATTATAGAAATAATCATTTATCACTTTATTACCGTCGGAATTCGGCTATTAACCGAGATCCCCCTTTAACGTTTCCATATAAGGGGTGGTAGTGATAACTTTAGGTGGTTCCCCGTCATCAAGGTGTTTCGCATATAATTCAATAAATTTTTTAGGCATTTCTATATTATTCTCTGTGTGATATTTTAATAATTGTTGTAAATGTTGTTCAATCTGCGATTTTATTATTTTATTATTTTTTGATAAGTTTTCATTTGCAGATAATGGTGTTGTATTTCTCCAATTAAATGCAAGTAATTGTTCTTCTTCATTTTCAAGATTAAAATGATATAACGGAATAACATGGTCTATATGCCATTCTTTTCCGTGATTTTCAAGATTATAATTATTATTATTGTATAAAATCCATTTGATATACGTTTCGTGATTACACCCAAGATATTCAATCGTATTCTTTTTCTTTTTAGTTAAAGCATACCATATTCTAGTTCGAACAGCTCGTCTTAATTTATCTTTTGGGTCATCCCGTTCGCAATCTCTACATTTTAAACGATTATAACGAAATCTATCTTTTAACTTGATTTCAAAACATTTACTGCATTTCTTATTGCCTTCGCCGATTTCTTCTAATTTCATTTTTCTTCTTTCTAATACCTTATTGTGTTTAAATTCACTAGCTTGTTGTATTAATTTTAAACGTAGTTCTTCATCTGTTTCATACTTAGCTCTACGGTTTGCATTGTTACAATCTTTGCATATTAATTTATTTTTTACAAAAGATGAAATTAGTTTTTTGGCATTGCATACATTACAAGTTTGATTAACTTCACTGCTTGTATCTATCGAATCATACTTTTCTTTTCTTCTTTTGTTATTACACCCTTTGCAAATATTTCTATTTTTTATAAACTTATCAATTTCTTTTTTTTCACAACATCTTGAACAACATTTTTCATTTATATCTAAATTTTTATTTTCAGACATTCTTAAATTATCACGAGAAATATTTTTAAATACTTTTATGAGAACTTATTTATTGTATTATATACTAGGAGGTTGCACGCTTTTCACGCCTCCTGTTTCCGACAGCGTTTTACATATATTTATGTGAAACATTTAGTTTATCGAAATCAGCATTGTATGGTTTGGTCCTGTTGTTTTACAGAGCATAATTGCTCACCTGACCTTTCGAATCAGGAGCAGACTGTATCTTACACAGGCTCAGAGTGGTTAGCTCTTCATTGCCCACGAACACCCGTTCAGTCGTTGAATGCCTATCATATCCTACCATAACGGACTTAGATAGTTACACTGCGGATTGTCTATTTCATATTTCTATTATAGAAATAATCATTTATCACTTTATTACCATTGTTTTTCGGCGATTAACCGAGTTCCTCACAAATGTTTCCAAAAGTGAGTGGTAGTGATAACTTTAAGATTTCCCCGTCATCAAGGTGTTTCGCTTCTAGGCAACCTAATAGGTTACCTGGAAACTAGGGAGTAACACGCTTTTCACGCTCCCTGTTGCTAACGCAAGTTCATCAGCGACGTTCATTCTGAAAGTATCACCAACTTTCATAACCTTAACGATATGACACATCATCGATTGTCTATGTAAAGAAGGTTGTCTATTAAATAAAACCGCATCACCATCCATCATATGTCGATGAACAATATCGCCGTTTTCCAATCGAATAGAACCCTTATCCACATATCGTAATGAGATGTTTTCACCATTTTTTCTTTCTAATATTTTCGCACCCGGATATACTTCTGGGCCATTCTGTACCAACTTCGTCAAGAAATCTCGGTTTCGGTCATTCACCACCACCGGTTTCGTTATATTCTTGGCTATCTTCATTGGAACACCTAATTGTCGTATAGATAAATTTGGGTCACCCGTAATGACCGAACGAGCACTAAAATCGACACGTTTTCCCATTAAATTACCTCGAATACGCCCATTCTTCGAGTTCAACCGACCCATAATACATTGTAATGGACGTCCCGAACGTTGAGCCATTGGTACTGCACCTTTCACCTTATTATTCACAATCATTGCTATAAAATATTGTAATACGGTGGTCATACCTTCAATGACATTGGGTGATGCATTCGAATTTATTTTTTCTATTAAATCACGATTCGTTTTTATGATATTACTATAAATATGTGTCAAATCATCCTCCGAACGCTGTTGTGCATCGTGTTTGACCGATGGACGCACCGCAGGTGGTGGTACGGGTAACACTTGGCATATCATCCATTCTGGACGTGACCATTGAGGACTAAATCCCATAAATGTAATATCTTCATCCGAAATACGTTTGAATATTTTCAATACTATTTCAGGTGATAAACGAATAATTACCTTTTTATTTTCATTGGCTTCTTCGGTATCCATATTTTCCCATATCGCATATAATGTTGACATTCCTTCTAATTTTATTTTATCAGGTTGCTTACAACCACAACCATCTTCGATGGATTCACCACAGCGTTTTACCTTTGTAGCGGATACATAATCCCATCGTTGTTCAGAATTCCAATTTAAAATATGTTTATGACGATTTTTATTGATTAGTAACTTACTACACTTAAAACAAACACATCTGCATATCTTCATTATTTCTTTTATATGTTGTATAAAGAATACCGGACGAGCTAATTCAATATGACCGAAGTATCCAGGTGTATCAATATAGGTATATCCATCCGTAGGACAAATGATACCTGGTTCTAATACACCCATACGAGGGTCAAATAAGCCTCCTACTACTGGTTTGTTGTTAATATATGTATCACGTGAAGTTACTTCTACGACTGAATTTTTGCGTATTTCTTCAGGTGATAATATACTAAATTGCACACCAATAATTTTGGAGGGAGCCTTATATTCGCTCATTTGATTTCGTTGAAACGACATATTGAATACCTAATATATATAATACGAGAATTATTTATATCATTTCTTAATTCAATTTTTTATCTTTTTTGCATAAAATTGATTACCTTTTTATTTATAATTATAACTATAACCCAAAAACATAATTAGTTATTCAACTACATAAAGTTATCACACATTAATTACTAAAATGGCTCCTTTCAAACCTTCTTCCAAAAATGATTTGAAAAACCGATTACGTAATAATAAAAACAATAAATTAAAAAAAAATAAACCCGATTCTGATTCTGATTCCGATAAAGAAGTCGATGAAGAAGAATCCGAATATGAAACCGTCGAAGAAAGTAGCGATTCCAGCTATAAACCACCTAAATCAAAAAAAAATAAACTAGCTAGAAGACGTATCATTACTTCGGAAGATGAAGAAGATGACGATGAAGAAACTATCGGTTCTGAAGATTCCGAAGATGAAGAAGACGAAGACGAAGACGAGTATGATTCTGAAGATAGTTTTATCGATGATGACGAGCCAGAAGTTAAATTATCAGCATCCGATATTCAAAAGGCCATTTCAAAAATATTTCCATCTAGATATATGAACGAAAAAGTCAAAAAAACAAAAGAATCCGAGAAAAAATCTAGCAAAAAAGCTGATAAAAAATCCGATAAAAAATCATCCAAAAAATCTAGCAAAAAATCCGATAAAAAAAGAAAGCAGGAATCTGAATCTGATGAAGATGAAGACGACGCAGAATATTATGAAGATGATGAAGAGTCTGACGAATACGATGAAGAAGATGAGGAAGAAGATTCCGATTATGACTCGGAAGATGCCGAAGAGGAAAATGATAAAGTGTTTATCCTATCAATCGGAGGTGAAGGTGAAGAAGATGATGAAGAAGTTTATAATGATGAAGATGATAGAGGTGAATGCGATAGTGATGATGAAAAAACATTTATGAAAGAAAATTATGAAACCGTAGAATTACCAACTGAGCATAAGAAAAAGGCCGAGAAAAAGTCCAAAAAAGAAAAAGCTAAAAAAGAAAAAGCCAATAAAAAAAGTGATGAAGAAACATCGGAAAACGATGTAGAATCAGAATATGTTGATTTACTTGAAACCAAAAAACAATTGACCAACCAATTACATAAAAAACCAAAAAGTAAAATCTTATTGAATGCCATTGAAGATTGTAATAAATCTATCAAAAAATTAGTAAAGAAAGCACGTATTAAGAATGCAAAGGCATATCATAAATTAATTCACGAAGATAAGAAAAATACAAATGAGGTCGATTATTTCAAAAAGAATCTCTCGAATAAGGAACAGTTAAAAGTTATGAAAGACCTCAAAGAAATCAATCGTCATATGAATATCGATAAACCTTATCGTCTTGCTTTATTGGAATCAAAAATCCCGGCAAAATTAAAAGCAGTTGCCCTACAAAAATTAAATGTTTTAAAATATATGGACCCAGGTGATAATGAATACTATAAAATTAAAAACTGGGTAGATACTTTTATGCGTATCCCATTTGGAGTTTATAAAGAAGTTTCTGTAAAAATGGACGATGGTATTGAAACCTGTCATTCTTTTATGCAAAAATCCAAGGATATTTTAGATGAGTGTGTATATGGCTTGAATGACGCTAAGCTACAAATTTTACAAATGATTGGCCAGTGGATATCTAACCCTAGTTCCTTAGGATCGGCCATCGCTATTAATGGTCCCATGGGTACTGGCAAAACTAGTTTGATCAAAGACGGTATCAGTAAGATACTTGGTCGTGAATTCGCATTTATTGCTCTCGGTGGTGCCGGAGATAGTAGTTTCTTAGATGGTCATTCTTATACTTATGAAGGTAGTACTTGGGGTAAAATTGTACAAATATTAATCAATTGTAAGTGTATGAATCCAGTCATTTATTTCGATGAGTTAGATAAAGTAAGTGACACACCTCGTGGTGAAGAAATAATTGGTATCTTGACCCATTTGACAGATACGTCACAAAATAGTCAATTCCACGATAAATATTTCGCAGACGTCGATTTCGATTTAAGTAAATGTCTATTTATATTCAGTTATAATGATGAATCCAAAGTAAATCCCATTTTAAGAGACCGTATGTATCGTATTCGCACAAAGGGATATGACAATAAAGAAAAGCTTATCATCGCACGTGATTATTTATTACCAAAAATTCGTGAGCAAGTGAATTTCAAGGACGAAGATGTTATTATACCAGATGATACGATTCAATATATTGCCTCTTCGAATAGTCTAACAAATGGCGAGTCAGGTGTTCGTAATATGAAACGCTGTCTAGAAATCATTTATACCAAGTTGAATTTATTTAGACTTGTGAAACCAGAATCCAACATATTCAATAAAGAAATCGAATTGAATGTGAGTTTCCCATTTACTGTCAATAGAAAAGAGCTAGATGTACTGATAAAAACTGAAGATGACCCAGTAAGTCGTTCAATGCTTGCTATGTACTGTTAAAAAATAAAAAATAACTGATTGATATTATACAAAAATATGTAATATCAATTTTTTATTGTGGACCGATTTGACTATCAACGCCAGTAGCATTTCCACCTCTAGTGCTTAATAATTTAATTTGACTCGCATCTAAACATAATGGTCCTTTAGAATTTGTATAACCATATGATTTGCATTCTAATCCACCAACTGCTTGTGAAAACGTGTCAATTGGTTTGGCATCTGCATATGGAGCTGAAAGTAATCCTTGAAACCCTTCTACAGGGAGTGATTTAATGTTTCCAGTAACATCTGGGTTACCTCCAATCATTATATTTCCGCTAAGCATTGGATGAACATTTTGTATCATTGCATTTTCACTTGGACGAACGTTTCCATTTACGTTAAATTTTGATGGTTTTAAGTCAAACCCTTCGTAGGGGTATTGATTTACAAATAATGTATCTCTATAATAAGGTTGTATGTTATAACAAGAACATCCTAAAGATATTACTATGACAACAAAAAGTACTATTGCGAATAATAAATATTGAATTTTTGTAGACATTACTTATATATCTAATTATGAGATAAAATCGTCTCATAACTATTTGAATATTTTCCCTAAATATAAGAGCTACGTAATGTGTCGACATTATCTTCATCGTCGTCATCTTCGTCATCACTTGCATCTTCACTAAATGTAACTGATTTCGTTCGAATAGCATTACCGTCCATATTCGAATTCAACCATAATTTTCCAAACCACATATTCGCTTTTTCTTCCATTGACTCCATAAATGACTTAAAACCATTCGATAAAAATAATTCATTGTCTTTGGAATATTTATATATTGCTAAACCAATTAATAATAATAACAATAATATTTCAAATATATGTTCATATATCCATTTTTGCGTGTATGATAAATAATCAAAAGACTCTATAATTGAAGGAACTTCTAAACTATCCATAATAAAAAATATATTTATATTTTTATTATATAACAAACATAAAAAGCTCTTTTCATATACTATATACTATGGCTAACTTCGAAAAATTAGACTTGAAACAACTCTTAGATAATAACAGTAATTATGTTGATAATACTGAACATATTCGTAGTTTGAAGCATAGTACTTTGATTCGTGATGCAGTGCGTACTATTGAAAATCTTAAAGTTTCTCATTCCCTATTAAAAGAATCTGATATTGAAGCTTTCGTCGAATTATGTAAAAATGAATGTCGTTTTTTATATGATGGTTATACCGATATTTTCCATAAATTAGTAAAAGACGAAATCGATTTAACTATAATGACTAAACTATTAACGGTACTTAAATTGATCGAAGATGGTAAGGTTGACCAAAATGACGGTTCAGTGATGGTGGGTAAAATTTTGAAAGAATTATATGTAGATAGTGCATTAAAACGTAGTGATGCTTTGGATAAAGAACACGATGCTGAAAAAGTAAAACCTATCAATGGCAAAGCAATTAATTGGAATGAATATAAAAAATATACTGGTAAAATGATATAGATAGTTCTACACTATAATTGTATATAATGTCTCAGTTTATTAGTGAATTGAATGATCTTACCTGTGAGATAAATGAACTAATAGATAATACAGTAAACAAAAACATAACTTTATTTGCCATATTAAAATTAGCGGTGAATACAGAAGATCCTGAGTTATTAGACGTATATAAAAAACAAATAGAAATCCATAATAAGAATATGTTAGAAAACCCTTTTCCTGATTCTGGGTTTGAATTATATGTCCCACAAAAAACCGTATTTACCCAACCATATAAATCAGTCTTTATCGATTTTGGTGTAAAAGCTGAAATGATATATATTGATACATTAAAACATATAAACCAAAATACTGCTTTTCAAATTTATCCTCGTTCAAGTATTTCGAAAACACCATTGATGTTAGCTAATCATACAGGTATTATAGATAGTGGTTATCGTGGTTCTTTGATTGGTGCATTGCGATGGTTACCAATCGAAAATGGGGATTATGTTGTTGATAAACATACTCGATTATTACAAATATGTCATCCTACATTATGTCGAATTTTTGTAAAATTAGTAGATGAAACACAACTAAGCACAAGTCTGCGTGGTGTAGGCGGATTTGGTTCAACTGGTTTATAAAATTGCTGTATGATATATTATGTCTATAGTATATACATAATATATGTCTGATTATATAAAAAATGACCATCGATTTTTAAAAATTTATAAAGGTAGTTGCTTTACTAAAAAATATATAAAAAAATATCAGAAAATCATTGCATTTGATTTAGATGAAACACTCGGTTCATTCACTGATTTAAATATTCTATGGTGTGGATTACAAAAGATAACAAAAAAATCGGATTCAGAACAAAATAATTTTAATCGTATATTAGATTTATATCCCGAATTTTTACGTTATGGAATTTTGAACATATTGGAATATCTTTATATAAAGAAAAAACAAGGAGATTGTGATAAAATTTATATATACACCAATAATAATTGTAATCCGCCTTGGGTTTCATTAATCACAAACTATTTCAATTATAAATTGAATATAAACGATGATATATTTGATAAAAGTATTTGTGCTTTTAAAATCAATAATAAAGTTCTCGAATTATCGAGAACCACCCAAGAAAAAACATATAATGATTTCATTAAATGTACGTTGTTACCCAAAACCACTGAAATTTGTTTCGTAGATAATACTTATTATAAAAATATGGAAAATGAAAAGGTTTATTATATTCAACCTCTCGAATATTATCATAATGTCACTATAAAATCTATCATAGAACGTTTTATCTATTCTACCATTTCGAATCAGTATAATGATTTTTTTGATTCCAAGAAAGCGTTGGAAGAATATCTCTATGATTGGTTTGATACGAATCGAATTCAGACCGATACGCCTACTAAAAATCTTCAATTAGATATTTTTGTTGCCCAAAAGATTATGTATCATATCAAAGAATTCTTCTATTTAACCAACCGTAAAAATAAAACGAAAAAAAATCGAGTTCGATTAACCAAAACCACCCGTAAAAGATATTCCGACTAAAATAATTATATACTTTTATGTATAATTATTTATTTTTATAATTTTTGTTTATTTTTATTTATAGAACTGGATAACTGGCTTGTAATAATAGACCACATTGACCATCACCGTCATTATATTGACTTCCACGACCTAGATAAATATATCCTTCATCGCCCCAGGTATCTGCCCAAGAATTTTTAACACGATAATAATCTAATCCATCCTTGGTGCCGTATCCAACGACTAATACACCGTGATCTAAATCGGTTCCACAACTTCTTGTGAATACACCTGATTTATATAATTGAAAATCACGTTGGTCTGCTTCGATGGCGACTGATACTGGTTGTTGTGATACCGCTTTCATCATTTGTTCATCTGAACTTGGTGTAATATCTACAAATGATTTGATACCACTATTTGATATAGTAGCACAACTTTTTTCACAAGTACCACTCTTTGTGGTTGTTCCAGATACATATGGATATTCAAATTCTGAACATAACCCTCCATTTTTTGAAATCCAATTGAATGCATTATCCATTAGACCACCATTGCAACCAAAATCTTTTCCACCATTTCGAAATGTATCACAATCTACCAATTGTTGTTCGGAGAAACTTTGTAAATTTCCGTTTTTTAAATAATATGCACCTTCCAATGAACCAGTGGTCGAAAATGACCAACAAGAACCACATTGTCCTTGGTCTTTTACTGGGGTGACTGCACCCGATGAAACCCAATCGATTGAACTAGCGGTTTCATATGATTCGTCGAATATTTTTGTTTCGTGATTTTCATAATCACCATATTTTAAGTCTTTTGATAATCCTAAATATTTTTTAAATTCATAACTATTCATTCCTGAAAATTGGTTATGTCCTAAGGTATAAGTTAAATTTTTGGAGTTTACTGTTTCAATATATTTATGGTTGTCTAACCATTTATCAAATATCTCGGTATATTTTTCCTTTGAATCTATTACAATCTTGAATTTTTCGACCCATCGTTCAAATAAATTTTCGATCATTTGTGAATTTACAGTAGTGAATGCTAATAGCGTAGAAACTATAATATAATTGATTCTCATCATATTAGTCTATAATATACCGATATTTTTATGTTATTTTGAAAAATAATTTTATATGAAACTATACATTTATCTACATTATAGTAGAAGATAAATATTTCATAAAAAGAGAAAAAGTTCTATCATAGCCAAAAAAAATTCTCAAAAAAAAGTCAGAGGGGTCATGTAAAAAAGGACATTTATAAATGTCCAATTTTCGAAAATCCATTTGAGAAATTTTGAGAAAAAATGCAAAAACCCAATTTAAACCATAATGCAGTAAATGCCGAAAAAATCATTCGAAATACCTTTGCATATTTTTTTATATAAAAAATAAAGATAATTTTGGGATATTTTTTTGTTTCCATAATTTAGGAAAAATGGAATCATTGGAATCCGAAAAATATCCCAAAATATCCCAAAATTTTTGTTGTGAAATATGTTACTATAAAACAACACATTTAAGTGATTATGAAACACATTGTTTGACAGGTAAGCACTTACGGAAACAAATGGAAACCAAAAAATATCCCAAAATATCCCAAAGTGGATTTTATTGTGATAGTTGTAATTTTACTACATTAAAGAAGAGCATATTTGATAAGCATAATAATACAATAAAACATCTGCAAAAAGTAAATAAACACAATGATAAACCGCTGACATATAGTTGTGATGTTTGTAATAAAGAATATTTAAATAGAAGTGGGTTATACAAACATAAGAAATCTTGCCAGGTTCTCGAATATAAAAATGAATTAGTGAACGAATTTCGAGAACACAATGAAAAAAAACCAGAGATTACCGTCGAATTAGTATTAGATTTAATAAAACAAAATAAAGATTTAATTTATCAAAATAAAGATTTGCAGAATTGTTTGATGGAATCACATACCAAAATTGTTGGATTATCCCAAAATCCATCCACTATCAATAATACCACAAATAATACCACTAATCAACAGTTCAATTTAAATGTATTCTTAAACGAGACTTGTAAAGATGCAATGAATATCACGGATTTTGTAAATTCATTACAATTAACGACCAAAGATTTCGAGAACACGGGGAAGGTTGGATTCATAGAAGGAATTACACAAATTATCATTAATCGGATGAATAGTGTGGATACTACAAAACGTCCTATGCATTGTACGGATGCGAAGCGTGAAACTTTGTATATCAAAGACGATAATGTATGGGAAAAAGAAGATGATAAAAAGACCAAGTTTCGTAAAGTGGTGAATCAGGTGGCAAACAAGAATTTACAACAAATCACAAAATGGAAGGAAGAACATCCCGACTGTATAACATTAGATACACAGGATAATATAGATTTTCGAAAATATTATAGGGCGGCATTAGGAGGTGGCACAAATGAAGAAGATGAAAAAATCTTTGAAAAAATAAAGCGAAATGTTCTCAAAGAAATAGTGGTGAATAAGTATACATAAAATTATTTATTATGATTGCTAAATAATTTTATATGAAAATATTATTGTATCTACATTTCAGTAGAGAAAAAAATATTATTATTGGATAAAAAATTCTATCATACTCAAAAAAAATTTCCAAAAAAAAGTCGGCAGGGTTTTGTAAAAATGGACATTTATAAATGTCCATTTTTTGAAAATCCCTTTAAAGAATTTTGGAAAAAAATCGAAAAAGTCAGTTTAAAGCATAATGCAGTAGAATCCGTTTTTTTCAAAAAAATGTTGTTACCATAACTTTTTCGGCGTTTTTTCTTGCGATTTTTTATATTGACATATTTTAGTCAATGTCCGTCAATATTTTTTCTGAAAAAACGCCAAAACAATATTGTTGTGAAATTTGTGACTTCAATAGCTTTAAGTATAGTGATTATTCTCGTCATATTTTGACTGCAAAACATATAAAAAATGCCAAAAGTCAATGTTTGTCAATAAAAAACGCCGAAAAAACGCAACCGTTTTTTTGTTGTGAAAATTGTGATTATAACACAAATAATAAATTTGATTTTGATAAACATTTATCAACTGAAAAACATTCGGTCAATGTTTTTGAGAGAAATCGCAAAAAAAACGCCAAATATACTTGTGAAAGTTGTAGCAGGGAATATGCTTTATATAATTCTTTTTATAAACATAAGATTCGATGTAAACTGCACCAACCAAAAACTGAATTACTAAATGAACTTCGAGAACCCGATATAGATAAGCCAATAATTACAATCGATTTTGTATTAGATTTAATAAAACAAAATAAAGATTTACAAAATTGTTTGATGGAATCACATAATAAAATAGTCGAATTGTCACAAAATAGCACTGTAATTACGAATAACAATACCACGAATCAACAATTCAATCTACAAGTATTCTTAAATGAGACTTGTAAAGATGCAATGAATATCACGGATTTTGTAAATTCATTACAATTAACGACCAAAGATTTCGAGAACACGGGGAAAGTTGGATTCATCGAAGGAATTACACAAATTATCATTAATAGAATGAATAGTGTGGATACTACGAAACGACCGATGCATTGTACCGATGCTAAGAGAGAAACATTATATATCAAAGATGATAATGTATGGGAAAAAGAAGATGATAAAAAGTCCAAGTTCCGTAAGGTGGTGAATCAGGTGGCCAATAAAAACTTACAACAAATCATAAAGTGGAAGGAAGAACATCCAGATTGTATAAATTTAGATACCCAAGATAATATAAATTTTCGGAAATATTATAGGGCAGCATTAGGAGGTGGAACGAACGAAGAAGATGAAAAAATCTTTGAAAAAATAAAGCGAAATGTTCTCAAAGAAATATTAGTAAATAAATCGACGTAATTTCTACATAAAAAACAAAAATTATTATTTCGATAACCGTAATAATTCGTTATAAAGTCGTTACACGAACTACATCAATAATGTTTTTCACAAGTTCTCATAGCATCATTATTTTTCGTTTTACATAATTGATAATACGCAGTATTTGAAGATAGGTATTGTTGTAGTGCGTAAAACATACATATGATATATGCAAGGCCATGTGTATATTATTTATTATATAATATACACCACACCCCAAAATTATTTAGTTTCGTGGAACATCAATGGTTCAAATAATGGGGCACTATAATTGATGACACATCTTTGACAAAATACTCGATGAATGCCTAATAATTCGGCTGAAATATGTAATATAACGCCAATCCAAAAAACCATTGCCAATCTATCTTTCATTATAAGAGATAATAAATATCCTACTATGACAAATACAATACCCTCTATCATTGATTCGACAATTATTTTTAGATTACTTATTTCGGCAACACGATTTTCGGCATTTGCCACACGTTGACAAGCATATCCATATTTACAAAACAAACTATGTAGATGTAATTCATAACCTAAGAAATGTTTAAAAAATCCGAGAACCCAAAGTAAAACATAATAATCCCCGATAAAATTTACTAATATTTCGTATAGAATACCACAATAAATTCCAACGAATAATGTTTCAAAAATATAATGCATAATATTATAATATCATTATATTTTCTTATAGGTTCTCATAAGCCATCAAAATCAATTGTTCTTCTACGGATAATTTTTGAAATGTCAGACATTCATCGAATTTATATTGAATAAACCGATTCCCTCCACCCATACAGAGAACTTGGGTTCCATTATCGAGAAATTTTATATTGACAACGATTCCTCCATTGGTTAATGATCCATTACCACCTAAACGAATCCATCGAATATGTTTTCCTTTATGTAATTCGTGTAGTTCATCTACAAATCGGTAACCAATTAATTTATTGCATATATCGCTGTTTTTTTCATTTGCATAGCCTAGTTCTTTGATTTTATCATATACCTCTTGAGTAACATCATTCATTGTTTTATTTTCTAAATAATCATTTTTAAAGTTCTCGATAGTATTCAATAAGTTCTCGATATCAATGGTGGAAAATAGAGTGGGATCTTTCATAGCATTTTCGAATATTTCATTTACATTTATTTTGTCGGATGACATTTATTATACTAATTATATAATACCTCCATTTTAGATCGGTTTATTTAAATAGTTATTTTGTTTTTTACATTATCAACTACGGTTTTGCCGAAATAATTGGTTAATAATTGTGTAAATCCAATGTTGGTTAATAAAAACATAGCACTACCGAATATGATAGTAGAATCAAACTCTTTTAACTCGTGTTTTCTAAATGGATGAAATTTGATCATTAAAAAAATACAAACGAATAGTTGTATTAGAATGTTCAGATTATTTACAAACATAGGTGTATATCGAATAATGCCTAAGAATACTAATATATACGCCAAATGCAAGATAAAAAGAGAACCCATATAAACTGGTTTTTTAATAATTTCTAAATAGTGTTCTGTTTTATCAACGAGTGTTCCAAACATAGTTCCAAACATAATATAATAAAATCAGATAAAAAAGTTTATCTATAATATGGATAAATGGAAATATCCAAATATATCAATAATAAGTATGAAATAGTAGAGGCGATAGGTAATGGTAATTTTGGGAATGTATTTAAGGGATTACATAAGAAAACTCGAGAACCTGTCGCAGTAAAAATGGAATCACGAAGTTCTCCATTTAAAATATTGAAAAATGAAACCACCGTGTTAAACTATTTATATAATGAAGGGTGTAGAAGCATACCAAAGGTCATATGGTATGGTTTATATTTAGATAAAACGTGTTTAGTAATGGATATTTTTGAAAGTTCTCTCTATGACTATTTGAAAACAAAAACATTACACGAAGAGAAGGTGAATAAAATCATACATCAGTGTATTAATATAATAGAAAACATACATAGTAAATTTGTATTACATAGAGATATAAAGCCACATAATTTTATGATTAGAAACGGAGAACTTTATTTGATTGATTTCGGGTTCTCGACATTTTATGTGAATGAAGATAAACAACATTTACCAATGAGAACCGATTTACATTCTATTATAGGCAGTCCAAAATATGCAAGTATCAATGTACATAATGGAATAGCGTGTTCTCGAAGAGATGATTTAATTTCAATCGGATATATGTATATTTATTTGTTGTATGGTGAATTACCGTGGGATATGGTAAAACCGATAAGGAAAGATGAATCATATGATTTATCACATATAATGAATTCAAAGAACCAAGAAATAAAAATATTAAAGACCATAGAGAATATCGAGAACCTATGTAAAGAAAAATGTCCGAAAATTGTGAAATATTTAAAACGAACGTACTTATTATATTATAATGAAGAACCTGATTATGATGAAGTAAAACAAATATTTGCATAAAACCACTTAAAAATAACATCTTTATTAATGTATAATTGGTATTAGAATGAGTACTACAGAAGAAGTTTCACAACCACAATGTTTATTAGGTCAAGTTAAATGGTTTAATAATAAAGCAGGATATGGATTTATTACAGTAAGTGATGGAGAACAAGCAGGAAAAGATATTTTCACTCACTTTTCATCCATTGGCGTATCAAACACCCAACAATATAAATATTTAGTACAAGGTGAGTATGTAGAATTTGTGTTAGGCAAATCTACCGTAGAAGGACACGAATTTCAAGCAGTTGAAGTTTCGGGTGTAAAGAATGGAAAATTAATGTGTGAAACCCGTTTTGCAAATCGTCCAGCTCCAACCGAAGGAAATACTGGATACCGTAAGTATCGTGTTCCAAGAGAGGAACGTCCTGTATCACCAAGCGAAGGTGGATATACAAAAGTTCACCGCAAAAGACCAGTTCGTGGTGGAGCTAGACCACCACGTGTTCAAAAGCCAGTGGAAGGAGCTACTGCATAAAAATAAAAAATAAAATAATAAATACTTGTAATTTGTTATGAATTGCAATGATAAGAAATATAATGATAAGAAAAAGATATAGAAATAATTATAATATAATACTATATAATATGGAAGAATCAAATGAAAAAGTACCAGCAAATTTAAATAAATTAGTATTGAAATTGGGTTCAATTACCGAAAAAATGCAATTACAAAAACAAAATATAGACGAAATATCCCAAGAATTGAAGGCATTTGAAAAAATACTCAGCAAATTAATAAAAAAACATTTAAAAACTGGAGAAAAAGAAAAAGCACCACGTAAGAAATGTGGGTTTGCGTTACCTACAGAAGTTACAAATGAATTATGTGATTTTTTAGGATCAGAAAAAGGAACAAAAATCGCCAGAACTGACGTAACGAAACAAATAATGGCGTATATTAAGACAAATAATTTACAAAATCCAGAAAATAAAAAGATGATAATTCCAGATGAAAAATTATGGAAATTATTGGGCGAAGATGCTCAAGGACAAGAAATCACTCATTTTACTATACAAAAATACATAAATAAACATTTTATAAGTGGTAAGAAAGAATTAAAAAATACAATCACAAGTAGTGTGTAAAATTGAAAAAATTATATTTATTAGGATATATGCAAATAAATATAATAACAATATACCCCCATTAGGTGTATTCCCATGGGTTGGTAGAAGTTCATAACATACCCCTGCAATTAAAATGTAAATAGTATAAAAAGCTATGGTTATGTTTTCTTTTGAAAATTTGTTGATGTGCATTGGTTTTGAAATTACAATTGAATTTGACGTTCTATTTGTTGGTCTAATGAGATGAAGGTTTCAGTTCTGGAAACGCCGTCAATGGGTTGAATTTTAGTATTTAAAAGTTGCATTAAATGTTCGTTGTCTTTGCAGATAATTTTGATTAAAATGCTCCAGTTTCCAGTAGTATAATGGCATTCTAGCACCTCTGGAATTTTACGTAATTCTTTTACAGCCTCTGAAT
>Ga0209191_1001208_pt1 | contig 17379 bp, 18 predicted proteins | sample S_130626_EF_Meta_FD_187320 | JGI IMG/M metagenome (GOLD analysis project Ga0209191, IMG submission 187320) | Freshwater microbial communities from Lake Simoncouche, Canada to study carbon cycling - S_130626_EF_MetaG (SPAdes) (version 2) | ecosystem: Environmental > Aquatic > Freshwater > Lake ...
ACTTCCTTTAATCGCGACATCGAAAGGATTGCCCGTTGTTTGAATAACGCCAGAAGTAAAGTTACTGCCTGGTGTAGTCTCAACAGAAAAGACACGTGTATCAGCTTCACTACCTTGAATGGGAACCGCACGATATGCATTGACAGCCTCTCTAAAGCCAGGCGTTTGGGCATTGGCCAAATTATTAGCCGTTACTGCCAACTGGTCGGTACTTGCTTTAGCTCCAGTCATCGAGGTATAAACGGAATGATTAATCATGCTTTTCTCTATTTCCCACTAAGTTTTAAAATTCTATATATACATAAAAGCAAGTATTGTGCCAATTGTGTATTTTTAGACCAAAAAAATCCGTCAAGATCATTGACGGATTTTTATCTTTTAGAAACAAGCGATTAACTTAATTTATTAAGAACATCATCCACTAACGCAGTGGCTGTTTTTACTACCTGTGATGAGGCTGAATACTGGCGCTGCAATGTCATTAAAGTGACTAACTGACTCGTTAAATCCACATTGGACTGCTCTAAAGCCTGAGCTTTTAGGCCACCAAATATGCCATTACCGGCTGTACCAAAGACAGGCTCTCCCGAAATAGCCGATTGCTCAAAAGAATTGCCGCCAATCGGAATTAAGCCTTCATCATTCGTGAAATTTGCTAATTTTACCTGCCCTTTTATAACAGATTGGCCATTGCTGTAAACCGCAACCAATTTTCCAGAGGCATCAAAAGAATAGGATGATAGCTGTGATAACGGCGCTCCATCTTGACTATTGGTGAAGGTTTGAGTTGAACCTGCGTAAGCCGAAGTTGATGAGGTATTAATATTAAAAGCCACATTATTAGGCGTTGCCCCGGAAGTAGTTGCTGTTAAGGCAAGAGTTGACTCCGCGCCACCAGCTAAACCACCAAGTGAATCGATATTTCTACCGCCCACAAATGCCATCGTTCCCAAGGCATATTGTGCAACGCTATTAATTGCGTAAGAGTTTGAATCTCCAGCAGGATAACCGCTTGCAGTACTTCCAGTTGTTGGCCCAGGCACCGGATTGCCATCAAGTGTTGCGTAGATTGAATATCTTGAAGTGTTGACCGTAAAATGATCAATATTTGCGGCAACTGAAGTGGCGACATCATTCGCATCATACCCGGTTAGGGTAAGTGTCGACTTATCCTCTAATGTCATTAGATAAGTCGATCCTGAAACTTGAGTAATTGTCGAGTTTTGTAAAACCTGACCAGAACTAGATGCCGTTGTTGCAACCTGCGCCGATGACCCGTTAGTATTTACTGCTTGTAAAGCGCTATAGTTAAATGAAGCTGATTGTCCAAAAGTAACGCTGCCAGCTGCTGGTGTAATGGTTAGGGGTATGCTGTCATTTTTTTGATAATACAGAGATAACGTATGGGATACACCGGTTGTATCGTAAATAGTTTGCGATGTGGACTGAGAGTAACTTGTGGGATTTAAAGGGCTAAAGGGTGTGGATAGGATGGCTGGCTGAGAGTCATCTAAATTGACTTCAATCTTTGAACTCTGTGTTTGGGCACCCGCAAGTGGCGTTTGATCCAAAGTCATCAGAGCATTTGTGGAAGTATTGATGGTTCCATCTGGGTTAGCAGGATAACCCACTAAATAATTTCCATTTTCATTAAGGATACGACTGTTACTATCAACACCAAACTGCCCGTTACGGGTGTATTGGAAATCAATGGGCTTAGAGTTAGAATCCAAACCTGTTGCTGTAGTAAACATACCGATACCACCAATCGCTAAATCTAAAGGATTAGAGGTAGAAACAATAGATCCATTACTTTGCGGACGACGAATCTGCGAAACCGCAATACCCATACCGACACGGTTTGGATTTTGTGGATCAGTAGCTCTAAAAAATTGATCTTGAAAAACATATTGTCCGGCTTTATAACCAATGGTTTGAGCATTTGCAATATTGTTGCTGGTCGCGTCAATCGCTTCAGAAGCTGCGCGTAAGGCTGAAAGTCCGATTCCTGTTGACATATTTGTATTCCTTTTTTAGTAAAGTATTAAGAGACCCACTGATTAATCGTAGATGCATCAACGGTTTGTCCGTTCTGCAAAGTGAAATTGACTGTTGATCCAGCTCCTTTAGCGACCGAAGTCACGGGAGATCCAACAAAAGCAACTGGCGTTACGGATACTCCAGCAGTATCAGTCCCTGAGAACTTCAGAGAATATTGACCAGCAGGAAGCGCATTACCTGAGCTATCTTTACCAGACCATGCAAAAGTTTTCATGCCAGCATTGGCTGCGCCAAGGTTGATTTGGCCAATCGTTTTGCCCGAACCATCTTGAATGGTAGCTACCAAATTATTGACAGGAGCCGCTAGGTTAGTACCCAAGGCTACATTATTGGCGCCATCAAAAGTAATGGAATTTCCTGCGATTAAGGGCGTGTGACCAATCATTGCAGTTTGATTCACAAAATTATTATTTTGCATTTGTGACAACATGGAGCTCAACGATGTATTCATTGTGCCCATGCTACTCACCATATTTAATTGCGACATTTGGTTCGTCATCGTAGAAGCATCCATCGGACTCATCGGATCTTGATTTTGAATCTGCGCCACCAACAATTTTAAGAAATTCTGTGTTTGATCGGCAGCACTGTTTGAATTGGTCTTCGAAGGTTGATTCTGATTTTGAACACCATTATTGGTATAAACCGGAATATTCAATCGAGGGTTGGATGTGCTAACTGGCATATAAACTCCTTCTAAAATTATTTACCAAGGTCTAGGGTCGAAAGTACGAGTTGACGACTGACATTCATCATCTGTACATTGGTTTGATAAGAGCGAGATGCTGAAATCATATCCACCATCTCTTCTACTGGATTCACGTTGGGCATATCCACATACCCACTGGCATCCGCTTTCGGGTGACCGGGACGAAACTCACGTCTGAGGGGCGCATTACTCTCAACAACATTCGTCACTGCAACCCCAGAGCCTGGACTTGTGGCCGTTGGTGTGGATGAAAAAACTACATGACGAGCACGATAAGTTTTACCATCAGGACCGCTTGAACTTTCCGCATTGGCAAGATTGGAGGCAATGGTATTCAGTCTTAAGGACTGAGCAGACATGCCAGAAGCACCAATATTAAATGTATTTAGTAAGCTCATGAAGGTTGTCCTGTAATCGCTGAAAGCCGGCTTTTAATCGTGCCTGATAAAAAACTAATTGCCGCTTGAGTCATTAGGGCATTTCTAGAAAATTCAGACAACTCAATATCAGGATCTACTGTATTGCCATCCATCGAGGGTTGATTTGGCACGCGATACAACAAACTCGGTTGAGTAGATACGCTGCTATTAAATTGATAATGCCCATTAGATGTAATCTGCATTGGCATCGTATCTGCATGATTTTTTTGCAATAATTCATTTTGCAAAGCTTTTGAAAAGTCAATATCACGGGCTTTATAGCCTGGGGTATCTGCGTTCGTTATATTAGATCCTAAAACTTCATGGCGATAAGTACGCAGCTTTAGCGCAGCCTCACCAAAATTAAGCGGATCAAACTGTGGCACAACATTCATGTTTAACTTCCTTATCAGTAAAAGAAAATTCCTATACTTTAAGTAAAGCAAACATCGTGCCAGAATTAAACTTTTGTCTGGTAAATGCCGTTTAAGACAATAAATTTGGTGTCAATACTCGATAATCCATCCAACAATGGTCACAAAAATAAATTAAGTGCCTGTTTTTACTGGAATTTTTAACGAGTCACCTTGATTAGACGATCACCCTTAGGTTGAGTCGGTCTTACGTTATTCGAATAGATTCGTCCGAAATTTTCAACCTGTTGCTTGGAAAGCATGACAGGTTCCTTCAACACAATCCAAGTCACATTTTCCGAACATGGGGGCGTTGTCATCGAACCCATATAGGTGTAATAGGCTAAATTTTTAGGCAGTAGCTGATTCATGTCAATCACTACTCCAGCGGGAGTTTCAGTAACATGTTTTACCAAAGGGACATTGTTCAGAATTTGTTGGAAAAGAGGATTTTCTGAACCACCCACTACGGTTTTTAGTTCTGGCTTTACTGCTTGTGAGGATCCTTTGTTTTCATTAGACGCCCCCTGATGTTCTAAAGTAGCTATTTTTGCATCTGGAGCTGCGTTTAGAAATACTGAAAGTTCTAACAAGCTACCATCAAAATGCTGATGAACTAAGTGAGCCACCATATCGTGGCGTTTTCCATCAACTGTTTCTTCACTTGGGTGATGAAAATGAAATTGTACCAATCGATATTGTTTACCTTGCAGTAATAGATTGCTACCTTCACCATAGTTGACCATTACAGTATGGCCATTATCTTGTATCGCTAATTGAGATGGTTTGTAATCAAGGGTTAACGCTGGCAAATCAACCTGAATCCCATTTTCAATATTAATGGGTGACTGTTGTTTACCATTACTGCATAAGCCATTTTCCTTGCTTAATTTACCCCAATTTTCAGGGCCAGTCTCACCAGTTTCATAAGACCAAGGACGCTGATGTACAGAGGCTTTTTCTACCACTTTAACTTTTGGAGAACTTGAGGCAGTTGTTGACTGCACAACTGGTTTTGCTACGATCTTTGGTGGGGGGGCTTCTTTAAGGTCACTCGGCCTCATAACGATATCACCGCCACCTTTTTTAATCTTATCAACCAAAGCTTGGCTTAAATCCTCGTCACTTGATTGCGCTAAAGCGAACCATACTCCACCAAAAAATATCCCTACACCAATCAAGATAGGTTTAAAAATAAGATGTTTATATATACTTTTCATCACTTTCTCTTCTCTTTATTTGGGACAATCTTTTAGGGGTCTACGACATTCAGGATTAGGTGCCGTGTTCTTTAATGCTTCTTGTTTCTTTAAGTCTTCTTTTTTATTCAGTTCGGTTTTGGACGGCGTAGCGTTAGGATTAGCTGTTTTTTTCTTAACTGCATTTTTCGCCTCTCGATCACCCGTATTTTTGGTTGATTCAATCACATTCGGAGTATTTATCTCGGTTTGCAAAGGCGGGCGATTTGTTTCTGGAGGAAGCATGTACTCACACTTAGATAGACCAGCTCTCTGATCATTCACTTGTAAAGTACTTTTATCAAAAAATGCCTTATCTACGGCAGGCGCACTTTTAGACTGATAATCTTGTCGAGCAAAACTTTTTCTGACGCGCTCCATCAAGCCAAGTTGGGGAGCTTCACCAGGATGATGAAAAAATTGATTATTGCAAAACTGTGCTCTTCGATCGATTTCACCTGAAGATAAATAATAGCCCTGCTCCAATATCACAGCAATTTTGCCTGTACACTGCGCCCAATCCTTCAACGAAGGTAGAGTCTCGGGTCCGAATACATCTCCTTTGATGCTTTTTTCACCAACTTGATTAATCTCACATTCAATTCGTTTACCTCGCACTTCAAGGCGCTGGCACATTTGCGCATCTTTTACATCTTTTCCACTTGAATCTACCCCTGAAGGATTAGGGTGTCTTTGAGCACAGACACTCCTAGCAGAATTAAGTACCAGACTAAATCTTTCGGTAGGTCCAGTTTTTTTATCCGCCACGGCACTCTTTGCGGCCGGATTATTTTGCGCGCCAACTTCTTCAGTTCCTTGAGCGAAACTGAATTTACCCAAGCTAATAACGATTAGCAGGCATGCAATGGTTTGAATGGTTTTTAAATTATCGACCAATATGCATCTCCACACCATCTCGAACTAGGCCCAATGAATTTTCTAAAGCATGAATAACAATGCTCTTTAATTCAGGAATTATAAGCGTCATAACAAAAAAAGCTAAAGGAATAGTAAACGCAAATCCAACAGAAAATAAATTTAATTGCGGGCTCGTTCGACCTAAAAACCCTTGAATCAGATTAAACATGAGATAAGCCAAAAAAATGGGTATAGATATTATCAACCCCAATTGAAAAGATTCTGAAACAAGTACCATCATATTTTGCATACTCCACTCGGTAGGCCAAGACCCAAAAGGTAAAGTTTTAATACTTTGTAATACAACGTCAATAAAAACCAAATGCAAGTTCAATGTAAAAGTGTACGCCAAAGCCATTAAATTGAAGAATACGGAGACTAAACCAGACTCCAAAGAGGGATCCCGGTAGGTGGTCGAGGCGTAACTAAAACCTGATAAAAATGAAAGTACTTCTGCGGCTACCTCAACCGCCATTAAACCGATACGAATAGTAAAGCCGATAAAAGCGCCTATGGCAAGCTCTAACCCTGCCGCATAAAAGTTCATCATCACAGTTGTGGGGAGATTGATAGCGGCACCATTGTTGATGACTGGCATGGCCATAAATGCCATCAAAACGGATATCATGACACGAAACTGCATCGGAAATGCTCGAAAAGAAAGCATCGGCGCGGTAAGAAACAACCCAAATACCCGTATGGATGTCAGCATCAGTGCGACAGTAAATTGTTGAATCATCAAACTACTAAAAGTCATGATGTTCTCTAGGAGATGAGACTTGGAATTCGTGCAAACAATTCACGAATATAGTCTGTATAAAGAGCCAAGGAAACAGGGCCGATCATGAGTAAAACAATAGCAAATACCAGTAATTTAGGGACAAAGGCAACGGTCGTTTCATTGATAGAAGTTGCCGCCTGTAGGATACCAATTACAAGACCAGTAATTAATAAAGCGAGGATAGATGGCCCAGCCAAGACACCAGCCATCCGCATCGCCTGAAAAACTAGTTCAATAATTAAGGTATTGTCCATATCAAAGCATTCTATTAGTAGTAGCTTTGCACCAATGAAGCGGCTAGCAGTGCCCAACCATCCGCCAAAGCGAAAATGATTAACTTCAAAGGTAATGAAAACATCATCGGGGATACCATCACCATACCCAGGGAGGTTAAGATACTAGCGACTGCAAAATCAATGGCTAGAAAAGGCAGGTAAATGACAAATCCGATTAAAAATCCGGTCTTAATCTCAGAGATTGCAAAAGCTGGAATGAGAACCACCATAGGAACTTTTTCTCTGGACTCAATCGGTTTGCCGTACATTTTTGCAAACACATTTAAATCCTCGCGCCGAGTTTGTTTGAGCATGAACTCCTTCAGGGGAACACTACCTTTTTCAACCGCGTCAACAAAACTCATTTTGTTTTTTGAATAAGGAACATAAGCCTCTTGATAGATGTTTTCAAAAACAGGATTCATAATAAAAAGGGTTAAAAACAACGATAACCCAACCAATACCAAATTAGGGGGAACGGTAGTAAGACCCAAAGCCTGACGAAGCAAAGAAAAAGTAATCAAAATTCGCGTGAAGCTGGTCATTAAGATAAGCGCTGCAGGCAAAAATGATAATGCTGTAAGAGCTAATACTGTTTCTACTGGGACAGCAAAGGTAGTTCCCGAACCGCCATTTTTTGAAGTCACGAGTGGTAAAGCTTGGCTAAAAGCTTCAAAGGATCCCAAAAAAAATAAGCCCAAGCTCGCCGATAAGAGCCCCCATTTTTGGGATTTAGACAGGGATAATATCTTCTTCAATTGAAATTGACTTTAATATACTTAGCAAAAGTATTTTTTATGTTTTGATTAGGTACTTCGATGTTTAAATCAGCGACCTCTTCTGGTTCAAGCTCAGTTAAATAATTAATTTGAGTGGCTGATTGCCCCAGAACAATCACCCGATTTAAGACCCGCATCACTAATATACGGTCTCTAGGGCCCAGTGGATACTGAAATAATATTTCTGCATTGCTTGTCGGTAATTTGGCAGCGGTATTCTTTCTGATCAACCAAGCGACCAATAAGAGTAATCCAGCGCCAAGCATCAGGCTCACAAAAGAAAACCAAAGGGTTCCACCCATGGAAGAAGAGCTTAATTTAGTTGGTTCTTCAGCGGATGCGTGATTGAGACAAAAAAAGAACATACAACCAAAGCTCACGCGGGCAATCTGTGCAAATTTTCGTCCCTGAATCTGACTTCTCCTAATATCAAAGGACATGTTCAAGGCCTAGCGATTAATTTTACGAAGTCGTTCTGCAGGCGTAACGATATCTGTCAAACGAATACCGTATCGGTCATTCACAATCACCACTTCACCTTGTGCCACAAGGCAACCATTTACAACGACTTCTAAAGGCTCGCCAGCTAGAATATCTAGCTCAATAACAGAGCCGTACGTTAGATTGAGCAAATTACGAATCTGCATCTTTGCTCTTCCAAGTTCGACGGTCACTTGTACGGGCACATCCATGACTAAATCAATTTCGTTAGGAGTTGCTCCTGGCTTGGTAGTGTCGTTCAAATCATTGAAGGTTGCTTTGCGCAACGACCCCGATAAATCTTTTGAAGCCATTGAACTAGCTAGTTCATTATCATTTTCAGCCATCTTATCCTCTATCCTCTTTTGTCATCATTTCAGGCGTCAGTGTTTGAACATCAGCCGCCGTGAATTGAAAATCTGTTTCTAATGGTGGTGTTCCTTGAGATTCAAAATTTTCATAAAGCTCCCCATTTTCCTGACTACGCATCATACTTGGTCCCAGGCGTGCTTTCTCGAGCGGGCTTTTTAAGAATTCAGCTGGGTGTTGAATAGACTCAATCTTTACTGAGTAATGTCCATTTTTAACCCCATATTGCCCCCTAATGACCGGCAAACCATCCACGTAAACTGTAATTGGGTCCAAAATTTCAATTGGGATAATCTCACCCACTGACATCGAAACAACATCTCCAAGTAACATCTGTTTTTTTGCAAGTACTGCGACTGCAGTTACTTTAGCTTCATGGACTTGATCATTGAGTAAAGTCGTCCAGTGCTCATCGGGCTCGGCCTGGAAGCCTTGCATATTATTGTAAAGAATGGATTTCACTGGCTCTAGTACCCAATAAGGGATACATAGATCAACGTCACCTTTACGACCATTAATATCAACCGTAAATTTAGAATGCAAAACCATCTCTTGAGGAGATGTAATCTTAGCAAATCCAAAATTGGTCTCTTGTCTCATGAAATCAAATTTGATTTCATGAATTGGCTTCCATGATTTTTCGTAATCGATTAAAAATGCATCGACGATTCTTCGAATGATGCGCATTTCTGTTTGCGTGTACTCACGCATAGTGGCTTTCGGAGTAATTCGCCCCTCACCACCAAACATATTATCTACCGCAACATAAACGACCCCAGGATCAATAATCCAACAACCCACCCCTCTCAAGGGACGAATTCCAACAATATTAATGTTCGTTCTTTCAGGGAATTCGGATACAAACTTATCGTAGGTCTTAATCGCCGGTAAATGCATGGTGACTTCAATCGGCATACGAATCATATTGAAGAGGGTTAACCTCACGGCGCGACAAAACCGCTCATGAATTAATTCAAGAGTTGGCATTCTACGTCTGGCAATAATCTTTGATTTATCAAACATGCCGCGTTGATCGGCAACGTTGGTGTTCATCTCAAAGTTATATTGTTCGGACATAGTTCTTCTTATTTAAATAAATGAATGTGTCTTACTGCATCACAAAAGTACTAAATAAAACTGCCTGAACTGGCAAATCCATTTCAGTGATATTCCAAAATGCGGCGGCTGCATTTGCGGCTTCGACAGAAATTTTCTGGCCAGTTGAAGTTTCTTTTGGAACCACATTCATACGTTCTAAATTCTGAATATCGGCTGTACTAGGCTGTTGTTGTAAAACATAAATGGCTGTTAGTTGCGGTGAAATAATAGAATTGATCACCAAAGCCACTTCTTTTGACATCATCGTTTTGCCCTCTACTGTTGCCAACTCTTGCATTTGACGAGAGGATAATACGGTGATGACCCTGTCTCGAATTAAGGGCATAAACTCTTTCAACTTTCCTTCGGTGGAAGAATCTGAAGTTCTTAAAACAATTTTTGTTTGTAAATAATGCTCTCCGCCTCTTCCAGGAAGATTCACCACAATTTCATCCATGGGGATATAAATCGGGGCATCATTCTTTTTCCGATCAGCTAACTGTTTCTTCAGAATATTTTCAGGTTTCTTTGCCTCTTCTTCAGCCTGATGTCTTGCTACTTCAGTTTTCTGTTGATAGATGTAACCACCTACTGAACCCAATACAACCACGAGTCCAGCAACGATGAACATGAGCTTCTTTTTTTTGCGCTTTTTTTCTTCTTCAAGAGCAAGAGCTTCATCTTCTGGCGTCGCGGCGGCAGTTGCAGCAGCTACTGCCGCGGCTGCTGCATCAGTTGCTTCTTGATTTTCGACTTCTTCAGCCATGAATAATCCCTAAAGTAGATATTTAAGCAAACAAATTAATGACATTGGAGTTATCAGTGCTTGACTGCGGATTTGCCCCAGATAAGTCCTCACTCCCTATTCTATTCGAATTTGCACCACTTGCAATGATTTGTTTACTCTGATTGTTGCTAAATTGGTTAGTCGAATCATTAGTTTGCTGATTAAAAGCATTGTTAGCTGAATTTTGGCGCATATCCAAAGATAACTGTAAGCCCATTTCCGCAAACTGTTGTCTTAACTGATCGCCACCTTGCTCTAGCCTTGCCTGTGTGCTTTCACTAGCGCCTTGAACAACTAACCTGGCTTGTCCATCTTGATCAATTTGTAAATCAATACGGATTGGTCCAGCATTATCTGGGTTCACCTCTAACGAAATCCGTCCACCACCCGATTTTGCTGCTGCCATCAGCTCACCGTGCAGTGGCCCTGCAGTTAAACTTGTATTCGCGGCTTCTAGTTTTAAATTCGCTTCATGAGCCACATGGTTAGTAAATCCTGGGTTCAGCATAAAACCTGTAGCAATCCCCGAAAATTCATCAAAGGACTTTTTGTCTGTTGTCGCCTCTTTCGTGTCTTGATTCGCAAGGGGTTTTGTAACGGCGTCGTTCACACTTGATTTGATGGTGGGCTCTTCAGAGCCTATCGCTTGACTTTGATTACTATTAATTACAAAGGGTTGAGAAATTCTTGGGTTGTTGGTTGACTGATCCACCGATAAAACTTTTGCACCATCATAACTTTCTAAGGCGTCAGACAAGTTAGCAAGCTTTACGCTAGGACCTGAATTAACAGCCTGCTTATTCGATGGGGCTGTATCACCCTTAGTAACGCTTCTTAATAAAGCAGGTTGATTTTGTAATGGATTGAATGGGGTTGCCTGAATATTTACACTGTTTACTTCACCAGAGAGCTTTGTACCTTGTTGAATTTGATTATCAATCGGATTCAGTTTCGAAAACTCATTTTGTTTCGAACTTAAGGGCTCTAAAGGAAGTTGATTCGGGTTCGTTTCTTGAGAATTGGTCGTATTTACCGCATTCGCATCCATTTTTGGGCTTGCTTTATCCAAAAGAGGGGTTTTAACAAGCGCTTGTGGCACGGTGCCATTTAAGATATTTAATAAATTTTGATTGGCAATTCCAGCAATCGTGTTCGCTGAAAGCGGATCGCCACCTTGCCCAATTGAGCTCACCGAATTGGTGCCAGTTGTTAATGGCACATCGACATGATCGTCATTCTGAGCTTGGGGCACTTGTGATTGCATCAATGCTTGAGAGGCGGCAAGTTGCATTGCATCCATCAAATTAACGGGGTTGACATCCTGCACAGGCTCTTCCGGATTGGTGTCGAGAGGTTCTTTAGAGGGTTTGCCTTCTTTAGCACTCACTGCCAACTGGCTCAGTAAAGCCGTACTTGCCGAGTCTAGCTCGGTCATAAACATGCCATCAAGCAAATTGCCGATATCGTCTAGATTAGCATTGCCTGCTAAATTACCGTTCTGAATAGAATTCAAATTTCCTGCGTGTGTTGCATGTACTGTTAGATTTTTCATAGAAACTCCATAAGTTTCTATAGTACTAAGCATTTTTCGTGCCAGTTTGGGTGCCAGAACGAGATGCTAATAAATCTTCAAACAAAATTTCTTCAGACTTTTCTCTCTTTTTTTGCTCATTTTTCACATCTTTATCAACTAACTTACTCAGACCTTCCGACTTCATTTTTGCTTTCATGGCATCTTCCAAGATGGCTTTAGAGCCTACCTGTAAATCATTGACCTGCTTATCCATGGCTCTAGAGCTCTCAAGCAATTTTGCCCTAAAAGCATCCGCATCTTGTATAAAAGCAACTTTTGTACCAGCTTTACCACCTTCAAGTATTTGATTTTCATATTCCTTGGCATAAGAAATCACTTGTCCTTGAAATCTCAGAGTATCTGCGGCTTGCTGAGCCACTTTTCGGGCTTTAGCCATAGCAATGTCTTCTTTGATTTTGGCAATTTTCAAAAGTAAATGAATTGCTTTCATTTATTGAAGCACCGAGCCAATCATTTCAATCGTGTCAGGAATAGCAAAATTGTCATCCACCTCTTGCTGTAAAAAACCTTGGATTTTAGGCCATGCTTTTAGGGCCGCGTCTAAATCCCCATCACTTCCAGGAACATACGCTCCCATAGAAACAAGATCACGCCCACTCATATAACGGCTATATAACTGCTTGATGCGTCTTGCCGCTAATAAATGTTCTTTCGATACAACTTTAGGCATGACCCGAGAAATCGACTTTTCTACATCAATCGCAGGATAGTGTCCACTATCAGCTAGTTGCCGCGAGAGGAAAAAGTGCCCGTCTAGAATGCCTCGAGCAGTATCTGCTACCGGATCATTCACATCGTCGCCTTCTAATAAAACCGTATAAAAGGCTGTAATAGAAGAGTTTGGATTTGCACCATTACCCACTTTCTCAACTAACTCAGGCATCTTGGCAAAGACACTCGGTGGATAGCCCCTAGCCACAGGGACTTCTCCTAAACTAAGACCTATTTCTCGAAGTGCCATGGCAAAGCGCGTTAAAGAGTCGATAATTAAGACAACATGCTTGCCGCTATCCCGAAACCAAGTTGCAACATCTGTTGCATAAGAAGCCCCTTTTGCACGTGCCAGAGGTGAAGCATCCGCTGGAGCTGCAACGACTACAGCGCGCTTAAACGATTCTGGCCCTAAGGTTTCTTCGACGAATTCACGGACTTCTCGACCACGCTCACCCACCAAACCAATCACAATCACATCTGCCACACAATTACGCGCTAGCATGCCGAGCAAAACGCTTTTCCCGACGCCTGTACCAGCAAATATGCCAACGCGTTGTCCACGACCAACGGTTAACATGCCGTTGATTGCCTTGATTCCCACATCTAATGGTTCATGAATTGGTGAGCGGTCTAAAGGATTGAGCGAACGCGTGATGGTGTCCGACATCCTTTTTCCAGAACTACCCTTACCATCAATGGGTCTACCCATGCCATCGACGACTCGTCCGAGCAACTCATCACCAATCGGTAAAGCTTCAATCGCACTGGTCGTTACATAGTGAGTCCCAAAATCGATTGGCGTATTGTTTGGATATACAAGGGCTCCGGGAGAGATTCCTTCCATGTGGTCAATCGGCATCAAATAAGTAATGCCGCCATTAAACCCAATACATTCGGCATCAAAAGTCTTACCATTCGCCTGTGAAAGAATCACGGCACCCGCCCCAATGGTCAAAGGCAAGCCTTCAACCTCCAAGACAATCCCAGATACTCGCTTGAGCCTTCCTTCACGGATGGACTTCGGATATTGATGGAGTTTTTCTTTAAGGTAGTGAAGATGCTGGGCAAATTCTTGCGGTTGAAGACTCATCAAGAATCCTTCAATGTATCGGGATCATCCTTTTGCACGTCATGCACCAAATCTAAATTTTGAAAATCCTCTGAACTTGGCGCCATGGCTGGCTGAGCTAATTGAACCTGCTCTTTTAACAACTCATATCCTAATGCAGCGCGAACAATTGCGATTCTTGCCGATTGGCCAATATTAATTCTCGCCCCGTCAATCTCTACAAAAGCATCTCCGGGTTGAACATCACCATCGATAAGTAAGGTACATTTAAATGGCATGCCAGGATCATCCACCAGATTTTCCCAAACGACCCTCTCTGCTTCACGAATTCTTAAAAATAGACTTGAGCCAGGCCTGGGTAAGCGCATTAAAGCTTCTTGAACCGCCGTCACAAAAGGTCCGCGAGTCATGCGCTCATTGGCAGCAACGCGCATAGCAATACTGTAGGACAACTCCACCATCGGCTCTGAAATGGCCTCAGGCATACCGTCAATTGCCTGTAAAAGCAAATCTAATGCTTGGTGTAAACGTTTCGTTTCACCCTCTGCATCGGTATAACCTTGCTGATACCCAAGTTCGTAACCTTCCTTTTGACCTTGCTCAAAACCGTCCGTTCTGCCTTTGCTAAACCCCTCAGACAATCCCATATCGTAAGCATCTTGCCGAGCAGTTGTACGAATCTGTTCAACCTCTTCGACGGTTGGGTATTGAATCGGTGGAGCTTTGGGTTTTTTGGGTGGCTTGGGTGGGTCAAACGATGGCGGTTGCCATTTCGTTAATAACTGCTCATCATCTGGCTCATCGTAAGCAGACATATCTTAAAGGTCCAATCTCTATAGGAAGGAGTCAGCTTGCTTTCCACGTTCCATCTGCATGCGCCCCTCAGCTGACAATGACCGTGCAATTCGAATAATATCTTTTTGCTGCTCTTCAACTTCTTGAATCTTGAGTGGTGGTCTAGTCTCTAAATCCTCACGAACTCCATCTGCAGCGCGTTTGGCCATATTGCGATAAATTTTCTCGCGCAATTTTGGACTTGCCCCTTTAAGAGCGATAACCAATGAATCTTGCGTAACTTCTAATAGTAGCGTTTGTAATGAACGATCTTCGATTTCAATAAAGTCTTCAAAAACAAACATTTTTTCAATAATAGCTTCAGCTAGTTCAGCATCATATGAGCGAATTTTATCCAAGGCTAATTGATCTAAGCCGCCAGAAAGCATATTTAAAATCTCTGCTGTAGGAACTACACCACCGACAGTACTGCGTCTAAAGTCGGCATCCGGCCCAACCGATCTGGACATTACGTCGTTTAACTCTTTCAGGGCTGCAGGTTGAACTTTTTCTAATAAGGCCACACGCAGCATGAGCTCGTTTCTTAAATCATCTGGGAACAATTTAGATACCGAAGCGGCCTGAGGAGCTTCTAAAAAAACCAAGACCGTGGCAATAATTTGTGGATGTTCGGCCTTGATCATTTCATACAAAACATCAGACTCCATTCTCTTGAGAGTCTCAATACCCGACATATCAAGCGTGGACTCTAAACGTCCTAACAAATCAGATGCACCTTCTGCACCCATCGCTTTGGTCAACATATTCTGCATAAAGGAGTCTGTATCGAACGCTACTTGGGCATTATTTGACGTAACATCTCTAAACTCTCGAAGCACGTCGAGAACCAAGTCTCGACTCAGGGAGCGCACAACCGCCATCTTGCCTGAGAGTTTCTGCACCTCCATCGGTGTCATTTGACGTAATACTTCTGCGCCCGCCTCAGCTCCAACAGCCAAAAGAACCACAGCAGCCTTAGATGCTCCATCTAGATCATCATAGGTTTGCATACCACCTTGAGAAGCATTTTTAACGCCTTCTTTTAGCGCTTCTGCAATTGACAGTTGGCGCGGGGCTTCTTCTTGATCTTCATCAGCCATGATTTATTTCCTTCATAGATTTAAGCTGTGGGTGGAGGAGCTGCATCTTTAATCGCATTCGCCTTAGCCGCATCCTCACTTAACCACTGTTTAAACAAGCCAGCAACTACCCTTGGATCATTCGTGACATAGTCAAAGGCATATTTAACCAATTCTTCGTATTCGGCTTTCTTGGACTCCTCTTGACGCTTACGAGACTCTTCTTCTTCCTTCTTCTGCGCTTCAACTCTTGACCGTTCTTCTTCTTCTTGTACACGTTTACGTTCACGCTCTAATTCCAACTCCATCCGTTTGCGTTCACGTGCTTGAGGTGACATCGAAGCCATCTCTGCTTTAACTTTTTCGTCAAATTCATCTTCCAGATTTTGGGCTTCTTCTTCGTCCACTCTTGGAAAGAGGAGGGGTTTGACCACACTGAAGAATACAAGAGCTAAAGCACCCAAGATAATGGCGAACTTAAAGAACTCTTTTGCTAAAGAAATGATTCCGGGTTCGCGATAAAAAGGAACTTCTTCTAGTACTTCAGGTCGAAATGCAATATTTGCAACACTAATACTGTCACCTCGTTTATCAGCAAAACCAATAGCATCCCTAACCAGACCTTTAATATCTTCAATTTCTTTATTGGTATAAGCCACAGGTTTGAGAGGTTTACCGTTTGCATCTAATCCAGGTGGCGCCTTTAAGTTCAGTACAACGGCGGCTGAAACGCGACGAACTTGACCTTTTTCTCCCTTGATGCGCTGAATAGAACGGTCGACTTCATAATTAACGGTATTGTCTTTGCGCGAGGTGTTAGTGGTTGCAGCACCTGGCGGCGGATTCAGGGTTTGAGGATTATTATTGTTTGCGGCAGCAGCTGCATTCAGTGGCGCTTGCGCTTGTCCAGGCGGTTGATTCGTCGTAGCACCTGGTATACCAGAGGATGGTGTCGTCGGCGTATTTGCTTCAGTCGACTGCTGGCTTCTGATAGAAGAGGGATTTGGCGGCGAGTTACGGCCAAATGTTTCCTCGGTCCTCTCTAATTCATTGAAATCCATATCCACCGTGACAGTTGCTTTGACATTATCTTTGCCAGTCACCGGCTCTAAAATGTCAATCACACGTTTAGATAGGGATCCCTCAACTTCTGCCACATACTTTAACTGGGTTGAATCTAAACCACTGGCGCGTTGCGGATTAGGCGCTAGCAGGCTTCCTTCGGAATCAATAATCGTGACCCGATTGGCCCCCATATTGGGGACTGCAGATCCTATTAAGTTGGTAATCGCTGCAACTGCTTGCTGATCTAAGAATCTACCAGGATGCATTGTCACCACAACCGAGGCCGTAGGTCTTTCCTGTTCTCGCATAAAGGCGGTTTGCTTAGGTATGGCTAACATCACGCGGGCAGACTTGACTTGCCCCAAAGAACTAATGCTTTTCGCAAGCTCACCCTCTAAACCACGCTGGTAATTGACCTGTTCAACAAATTGACTTGTACCTAATTTTTGGTTTTCTAAGAGCTCAAAGCCCACATTACCTGCTTTTGGTAATCCTTGGCCAGCCAGTTTTAAGCGGGTTTCATAAACCGCGGTCTCAGGAACCATAATGGCCCCGCCACCCTCAGTAAATTTATAGGGCACATTCATCTGTTGCAAGGCCGCAATAATTGCTGCACCGTCGTTTTGGTTCAGACTGGTAAAGAGAATCCGGTAATCATCTTTTTTCTGCCCTGTGATGGAAATCACTAAGACCGTCG
>Ga0209191_1001209_pt1 | contig 17370 bp, 9 predicted proteins | sample S_130626_EF_Meta_FD_187320 | JGI IMG/M metagenome (GOLD analysis project Ga0209191, IMG submission 187320) | Freshwater microbial communities from Lake Simoncouche, Canada to study carbon cycling - S_130626_EF_MetaG (SPAdes) (version 2) | ecosystem: Environmental > Aquatic > Freshwater > Lake ...
ATTTTGTAAGTTTAAATGCAACTGACTATGTTGAGATAGTGTGGAGAACGACTGATACGGGTGTTTCTATTGAGCAATATCCCGCCAGTGCCAGCCCCACACGACCAGCAATTCCATCAGCCATTGCTACACTTTCGTTTGTGTCCGCGCTCCCACCATGATATTATTAGACAACCCCCATTTTGAGAGGCAAAAATGAGCCTGCATAAGTTTGCCGAACAGGTAGCCCAGCACGGTCGCGGCGACGACTCTTTACTTGTACACATGACGCCGGATGAAGTCCAGCGCTTACAAGCTTTTGCTGAAGCCAATGGTCGATCAATGACCATCAACCCTACTACGGGTTTACCCGAAGCTGGCTTCCTTTCTGACCTGTTCAAAGCCGTTGCTCCTATTGCGCTTGGCGCGTTCCTTGGCCCTGCTGGTGCGGCTTTCGGCGGGGGTCTTTTTGCATCTGCGGCTACGGCTGGCTTGGCCGTTGGCGGTATTACCACGTTGGCTACGGGCAGTTTGTCTCGTGGTCTGATGGCAGGCTTGGGCGCGTATGGTGGCGCGGGATTGGCTGAAGGTTTTCTAGGTGCAGGGGGTAATGCATTAGTTGCTGGCGGCGCACCAATTGGTGCAGAAAATCTTGCGGGGGGCGTTAACGCGGCAGGTAACGCTGTATCTATTCCACCTATTGAACAGGTAAACCCTTCAAACTTTAATTTAAGCGGTGCTGACAAACTTGGCGCTGGATTTAAAGCCGCAGCAACAGACCCTTTGGCTTTTGCCCAACAGAACTTAGGCAATCTTGGTTATGCCGCCGCCCCAATCTTGGCTGGCGCTATGGTTCCGACAACCACAAAAGCGCCTACATCCAGTAACGAAAATTACATTCGTCAGTTTGATTTCAATATTAACCCAGACACAGGCAGACCAGATCCAATGTACGGTGTGCGTTCTATGGCGCCCGTCAAAGCCAATGAGTTTGGAAACAAAACATTCCAAGGCCAGCGCGATCTGTTCAGACAGCAAAACCCTAATCCGTATGAACTTGGGGTAGGGTCTTTAAATCAGCCTCCACAGCCCCAATTACAGCAAACAACCCCTATGGCAACAGGCGGTATTGTGGCCTTGGCCGCTGGCGGTTCCGGTACTGACGCGGCTGGCGGTCAGACTGTTGAAGATTTATACGCAAGCATTGGGCGTACACCAGATGCTGGTGGTCTTGCTTTCTGGCAAAGCAATTTTGGTAAAGGCCCAGTAACGGCAGACCAAGCGGCAAGTTTTATGCAGTCTGCTAATGCTGTAAAAGCCCAAGAAGCAGCGGCGGCCCCTGCCGCAGTAGTAGCGCCCACCACAATCGCAACTCCAATGGGCGCGTCTTTAGATAAAGCTCCTCCACAACCTATAGTTGACACTTTTCCAAACAACACAGGCATTACCGCGTTACAACCTCAAGCTACTACTCTTGCACCAAGCGTTATTCCGCCCCCTACACAAATATCTACCGCAGATGCACAAGCCGCTGTAAATAACATTTATAAAAATGTATTGGGTCGGGATGCCGACGCCGTTGGCTTGAACTTCTGGAGTAACGCTATTGCCAATGGACGTAGCGTAGACAGCGTTTACCAAGACATTTTGAAGAGCGCCAATGAGATTAAACAGGCCGGTACGCTAGGTGACTTTGGTATCAAAACTTTAACTGCCGCTGATGCCGCTAAGCCCTACACAGGATATACCTCAACTGCCAGTGACACCGTTGCTGACGAATGGGTGCGTAATGTTTTAGGTCGTGAACCTACAGCCGCAGAAAAAGCTCAGTCATGGTACAAAGACTCTTCTAATCTTGGCACCACAGCAGAAGCAGCAAAAGTTTACAAAGACTTTAAAGACTATGCCGCAGCAGCAGGTAAAAAGACAGACTTAAGCTGGATGGAAGCTTCGCAACTTAAAGCACTTCCTACACCACCCATTATTACAAGACCGCCTACACCACCCATTATTACAAGACCGCCTGTGATTGTAGATCCAATTACTGGCCGCACCACAACATCTACAGTGCTTGATACCAACTCGCAAACCAATGCGCCTGTTGGTACAACTAACCCGTACGGCAACATTAACAATCCGGGCGATTTAACTTTCAACGCAAACGGTTCTACCACTGTAACACCCAACATTCCCGGTCGTCCGTATGGCGGTTTTTCAGGCATTCAAGAAATAAAAAATGCTTACACCAAAGGCGGCGGAAGTTTAGGTTATACGTCCAGAGTGCCAAAGAGCATCGACGAGTTTAACCAACTGTATAACAAACAGACTGACGACTCTGAGGCTGCGTACAACTATCTCATGGGTAAGGGTGCGGCCAAGTACCCTAAAAAATCCGTTGCTTCCCAGATTGCTGTGCCATACGCTGATTACGCGCTTGGTAAAAAGAATACTGGTTTGAGACCCCCGACCGTTACTGGTAATGTTCTTACTGCTGGCGGTGTTAGCTACGATTTAACAGACCCAACAAAAGCACCTCCTGCCGATAGCAAAGGCGCATGGCAGTGGAACCCCGCACTTAAACGTTGGAATCAATTAGCGACGGCTGCAACTGCGGATACAGGCGTAAGTGGTGTCTACAACGACGGTGCTGGTACTGGCCCAGCCGGAACAACAAGCGATGGAAGCTCGGCTCTTGGGGGGACAGCTACAGAGAAAAATGGCGGCTTGCTTCAAAGTAAATATGCCATGGGTGGCTATGCCGTAGGCGGCGGCCTTGGCTCTTTGGGTTCTTACTCAGACGGTGGTCGTTTGCTCAAAGGCCCCGGTGATGGTGTGTCTGATAGCATCCCTGCAACAATTGGCCGTAAACAGCAACCCGCACGTCTTGCCGATGGTGAGTTTGTAGTGCCTGCGCGTATCGTGTCTGAGTTGGGCAATGGTTCTACAGATGCAGGCGCTAAGAAACTCTACGCCATGATGGATCGTGTACAACGTGCACGGGGTAAAACCACAGGCAAAAACAAAGTAGCGGCTAACAGCCGTTCTGATAAATATCTTCCCGCGTAAGGAATAGATCATGGCAACAGTCCCAGTCTCCCAAGTACAAGAGTACCAAACAGGTTTTGCGGAACCAATCCGCCCCTACGCAGAAGAACTGCTAGGTAAAGCACAGCTTTACACTGACGTTGACATCAACCCCTACATGCAGTACATGGGGGATCGCACAGCGCAATTTACACCTTTGCAACAACAGTCGTACGAAAATGCGGCCTTGATGCAAACTGCCCCGCAGATAGGGGATGCTACAGCTTTAACTGGACAGGCAGGTCTTGGAGCGCTCAATACACAATACACATTCAGACCTTCAGATTTCACGTCCAAAAACTTTGACGCTATTAGCAACCCCTACATGCAAAGTGTGGTTGAGCGCCAGCAAGCGGATGCGCGGCGTCAATCCGACATTGCTATGCAAACTCAAAATGCACAAGCCGCCCGTTCAGGCGCGTTTGGTGGTAGCGGTAATTATCTTATGCGCGGACAAGCCGCAAACAATTTGGCGCGTCAACAAGGCGACATCCAAGCTCAAGGATTAAACACCGCTTACAACCAAGCGATGCAGCAGTACAACACACAAAACCAACTTAACGCTCAACAGCAACAGTTTGGCGCTGGGCTGGGACTTCAAGGTTTGCAAACAGCCAACCAATCTGCGTTGAATTTGGGCAACCTTGGCAACCAGCAATACCAACAGAACATGGGCATCAACCAGATGCAGAACCAGCTTGGTGGTCAGCAACAGCAACAGACGCAAAACATTCTGAACAACCAATATCAAGACTACTTAAACTACCAAAACTACCCATACAAACAAATGGGCTTCATGTCTGACATGATCCGGGGTTTACCTTTGGCTCAGCAGTCTTCCACAATGTATGCTGCGCCCCCCTCAATGTTGCAACAGGTAGCAGGCGCGGGTCTTACCGCTAAAGCATTGGGAGCGTTTGCTGGAGGCGGCTCTGTTGACGAGCGCCCTGCTGGTCTGGCAGACTTAGCTATCTATAACATGGGCTGAAGAACATGGCATTACCAAACTCCGAAAAGATCACATCGCAAATTGCGATGTTGCCCGATGCTGCCTTGAAGCAGATGGCCATGATGCACAAGAGCGATCCGTACGTTCTCCCCTTAATTATTTCCGAAGATGGCCGTCGCAAACAGATGCGCCAAGCCGCGCAAGCGCAGATGGCTGCAATGCCACAAGCTAAAGTAGCCGATGCCGCAGTTGCCCAAATGGGTATGCTCCCCGAAGAACAAGGCATTGGACAACTTCCCACCCCCAACATTCAGCGCATGGCTGACGGCGGTATTGCGGGTTATGAAGACGACCAAGAAGGTATGTCTACTGGAGGTATGGGCGGTATGTTTAACTTTGCCCAACAAAGCGAGCCTGTGATGCGTATGGCTGGTGGTGGTGTGCCCGGATACGCAAAAGGCGTAGCGGTGCCTGCCGATTTGGATGCGTTTATTGACGAACAAGCCAAACTTAATAACATTCCCCCTTCTGCATTGCGAGCCGTTATTCAGGCGGAAAGCGGCGGCAAAGTTGACGCTCAAAGCAAGACATCGTCTGCCCAAGGTTTGATGCAGTTAATTAACCGCACCTTTACTAAAGGCGGTGGTGACCCTGAGAAGCGCAAAGACCCGTTTGAAAACATCCGCGTGGGCGCTAAAGTTCTTGGTCAAGATGCGGCAGCACTCCGTGGCCAGTTAAAGCGTGATGTATCCCCAGAAGAACTGTACGCAACTCACGTACTTGGCCGTGGTACAGGTTCACGCTTGTTGCAAGCTGATCCCAACATGACAATGGCGCAGGTTCTCAAAGCGGCTGACCCCGAGAACGCAGACAAAATTATTAGCAGTAACTCTAAATTGTTTGGCGATGGCAAAAAAACTGCTGGCGAAGTTATGCAGACTTTCTCCACCAAGATGGCGGCGGCCATGCCCGTAGGTACAGCGCAAGCAGGCGAGCCACCAAGGGCGGCGGCTCCAGAAGTTTTAACCGACAAAGAACGTGCTGCGCTTGAGCAGCCAGCATTTATGACACCGTCTTCTGGCAAAGGTCGCAAAGAAGGTAAGCTTTCAGAAGCAATTAAGTCTGGCGAAGCACCTCGTCAAATGATGTTGGGTGTGGGCGACTTGCCCTATAACCTTGCTGGCGCTCCGATGGATATTGGCTATGCCGCCAGTAAAGCATTTGGTAACAAAGGCCCTGCACCCGCACTTGGTAGCGAGCATTTAAAACAATTAGGCACTAAGTATTTAGGACGTGAAGCAGATTCAACAGACCCTACACTACGCGGTTTCCGTACTGCTGGTGAATTGGGTAGTATGGTTGTTGACCCGTTTGCTGCAACCCGTAAAGTTGCACAGTCTGCTGAAGGTTTGGAAGCCCTAGCCCTTGCACAAAGAGCTAAAGCCGCTGAAGCCGAAGCTAAAGTTGCCACGCCTGTAGGCATGCGTTTAGAGCCTCCCCGTACAGAACCGCCAGTTATGGTTGCGGATTCCAAAGGCCGCGTTATGCCTGCCGATACCCGCGCTCGTGTTGAACAAGCATTTGCGGACGAAGCCGCTGTGGGCACGGAAGCTGCCAAAGCTGCTCAGTTGGAAAAGCAAGCCGCCGCATACCCCGGCTCTATGCAACGCGCAGATATGGAACGTTTGGCAGTCACGTCAGACAAAGCGCGTGGCACGGCATTGGCCGCAGAAACTGGCAATGTTGCTGAGTCAGGCATGAAAACGCTTACAAACGCCGACAAAACCACAGGCATCAATACAGCAGGCGCTGATCTTAGTAAATTTTACGACCAAGGCCCCGCAGAAGCCGCACCTAAACCTTCTGATGTTCTGGCGGCTACCAAAGAAACTGTTCCAGCCAAAGAACGTAAAGGTTATGACAACGAAGACTTGTTAACTCTGGGTTTAAGTTTGTTGGCCAACAAGTCACCTAACTTTATGACCGCTTTGGGTGAAGCTGGTTTGCAAACGTTGTCTGCCAAGAAAACGCGTGAGAAGGCTGAGACTGACCTTGAGTACAAGGACATCATGAAGAAGTACTACAGTGATGTTGGAAGAAAAGCTGGAGCCGAGGCCGATTACATTGCGTCTGGAGAAAAAGGACGTATGGCAGACCGTTTGAAAGCCGCATCGCTCATTGACCGCGACTTGGAAAGCTGGAGAAAAACCATGGAAGGCGGCATGCCACAACCCGGTGCAGAAGCGGCAAAACGCAAAGAACTTACGGATTATTATTTCAACTTGTTTGGTATGGATGTTCCCGCTACAATGGCTTCTACAGCCGGGGTAGCAATACCTCAAGGTGTCAAGGTGACCCGCGGCTAACAATAAGTGAGGTGCGGGTATGCCGCTTTACCAAGTTGAAATCCCCGGTAGGGGTAAGTTCAAAGTCGATTCTCCGACCGAGCTAACAGACGAGCAGGCATACGCCGCCGTCCTTCAAGATATTGGTAACGCACCTCCTCCCAAAAAGGGATTGTTTGCAGCGCTTGGCAAAGGCGCTGAGTCCACACTAAGTCAAACTCGTACTGGCGCGGCAGGCGCGTTTGGTTCAGCCGAAGAAGCTGCTAGGGCCGGCATACAACGCGGCGAGGACATTGGCGACAAGTACGCCGACCAGATCGGCACCGAAAAAGTTAAAGAAGCCTACAACAAAGACGGCGTTATTGCTGCGGCAAAAGAAATAGGCCGTCAAATTCCGTTAGCTATTGCCCAACAAGCACCTAATCTTGCCCTTGGTGCTGCGGGTGCGCGTGCGGGTGCTATGGCTGGAGCACCGTTTGGGCCCTACGTTTCATTGGCTGGCGGTGTCTTGGGCGGTGCTGCCGCTTTCTACCCAATGGTAGCCGGTAGCCACATAGAAGCGCAAGCTACGGAACAGCTTGCTCGTGGAGAACCAATTAACATAAACAAAGCCGCCGCTTACGGCTCTGCCGTGCCTTCCGCTGGTATCGAGGCAATCCAGCAAGCAATTCCTTTTGGCGGTAGGCTAATCAGTAAATTGGTTGGTATCCCTGAAAAAGCCTTCTTTGGCAGGACTGCTGAACAAGCTGCTAAGTTAGCAGACGAGCGACTGTTGGCCACCCTTGCAAAAGGCACCGCCAAAGGCACGGCGATGGAGATTCCTCCTGAAATTGCGCAGCAAATGATTGAACGTGCGCAGGCAGGAAAATCCCTTAGTTCTCCTGATGCTTGGAGAGAGTACGGGGAGACGGCCTATCAGGTTGGTCTGCTTGGCCCCTTGGGTGCAGTTGGACGCTTATCCGAAAGAGCCGGAGCAAGGCAAGATGTGGCTGATAGACAAGCCGCAGAAGCACCGCCCCCGTCTCCAGTACCAGCGCCAGAAGCCGCACCGCAAGAAGAAAAGCCACCAATGTTGGCGTTGCCTGCGCCAGCACCACCTACTCCCCCAGCACCAGTTGTAGAGACTGTTCGTCCCGGTGCGGTTATGGGTTCTATGGACACGGGTGCTGTGCCCCCAGCCCCTCCTGTTGCACCCAAGCCCGACTTAAATCGGACGATGGAGGAGTACGACCGCCTCAAAGCGCAGTTGTCTACCCTTCAAACGCAGATGCAAGAAGCCGCCACCTCTGGCAACACAGCCAAGGTCAATGAACTGTACGCACAGTACACACCGCTTCAAACACAAATGGAGACTACGGCGCAGACTATCGAAGGTCTGGGCGGTACAACGCAAACTGCACAAGAACTGGAAGCCCAGTCTAAGGCCGCGCTTTCTAGCATTAACACTAAGATTAAAAACGCACAGAAGAAACTTGCGGATGCCGCGCAGCTAGGCTCATTTGATGAGCTACCCAAGTTGTCTACCAAACTGGATGAATTAAACAAAGAGCGTGCTGATCTGATGGAAAGCTTTGGTCAGAAGCGTTCAGTCCTTGAAGAAAAAGGCATCAACCAAGCGCAACGTGGCCAAACCCGTGAGTTGTTCACGGCTGAACAAGCGCCCGTTCCTCCCTCAGAGAAGCCTGAAGGCCCAGAACAGCCCACCACCGTGCCCGGTATTGCCAAGACACCAGCAGAAGCGTTGGAGTTTAAACCCAAGGAAGTGCTGGCCGAGACGCCACGTCCCGAAGGTTACGGTTTAAAACGTGTGTCCGATGACAGGCCAATCAAGTTGGCCATGCAGAAAGACCCAGAGCAACTGGACATCTTTAGCCCCGAGAATATTCAGCGTACAGAGATGACGCCCGAAGAACGGGAAGCGGCTGACCGCCGTACGGCTGAAGCTGTTAATGCGCCAGCAGGCCGCATCTCTCAGTATGTTAAGGACGCTGAAAAGCAGCGTATGACTCGGGCACTAGATACGCGCTTGAATCTTTCCGGTACAGAAGCTAAGCGTACTGTGACGCCAGAACAGTACGACATCACAATGAACAACATTGACAGGTTGCATAACAAGGTTGTGCTCCCGATTGGTAACGCCAACAAGTCTTGGTTGCAAGAGTTGTACGATGCCGCAGACGTTCACAATGAGCTTGTCCAGCAAGCGGAAACAAACAAAAGCTTTGGCCTTCAGCGCAAGATCAATGCGGCACTAAATAAATACAACCGTGTGTTGGCCAAGATTACGCCTGTGCGTGAGCAAATTGAAGGCATGTACAAAAGCATGTACGAACTTACGCCAGCGGCTAAAGCCAGCGTTGTGGCAGAAGAAAAGAAAAAAGCGGCTGAAGAACAACTTGATACCATCAAGATCAGAGACGCAGAAGGTAAAGCCGTTGGTGCCAAGGTAAGCCGCGCAGTTAAAACAACCAGACGGATCGAGTCAGGTGATGTCCGCAAAGAAGCGGAAGATTCTCCGCAAATGCGTAAATTGGCCGACAACTTAGGTAGACAAGAGCCTGAGTTTGAAAAGTTTAGTGACAACATTAGCAAACGCTATACCGCGTTGCGTGAGCAATATGGCAAAAACGATCAGGCTGTAACTGCGTTCCAGTTACAGATGAACGACGCGTTAAATGCCAAAGCGCTTGAGCTTGGCCGTCAGACGCCTGAATACAAGGCTACGCTTGCAGAGCAAACAGACATCGTTAGAGAAGCGCTGTCTCAGAGCAAACAAACGACACCTTCTAAACGCACCGTCCAAGAGACTCGTAAAGTACGCCGTGCACCTACTGAAGACCGTACAGGTTCTGCCGAAAGCCGTGTAGCTACAGAGAAGAAGTCCCTGCGAGAAGCTGGTTCGCGCTTGACTAAAGCGCAAGTTGAGGAACTTGTTAAGGCGGCGTACGACTCGGATACTGGTACAGCCTACCGCACCCGTGAAACAGAAGGCGGCACGGTTGATGCCAAGCAAGCCGCTGACTTTATGGAAAAAGTGCAGAGTAAACTGCCTTCAAACGTGAAGATGGTATACGCCGCTAACCCCGGCAAGATTCCTGTGGCGCTCCTCAAGCGTATGTCGGAAGAGGGTATTAACCCAACCGAAGCCATGGTGCAAGGCGCTGTGTTCAGCGACGGCACGGTCTTGGTGGTTGGTGACCAACACGCTGACTTGAAAGACTTGGAAGCCACGGTATTCCACGAGTTGGTTGGTCACTACGGCATAGACACCATCATTGGTATTGAGCGCCTACAGTCATACGCTAACAAGACAGACCTACGCAAACTGGCCGAGGAAATTGGTGGCCAGAAACTCTTGGATGAAGTTACCCGTACTGCACAATTCAATGCGGCTCAAGGCAAGAGCGAAGAAGTTCAAAAACTCCAAGTCTTGCGTGAGATTATTGCGCATACCGAAGAAGCTCGCGTAACTGAAAACTTCAAACAAAAGGCTGGCCGATGGCTCAAGGAGTTTGTCGGCATGATTCGCGCAGGCTTGCGTGATCTGGGCTTCACTTCTTCCTCTGTACTATCAACATCTGACGTCTTCTATGCTTTGAAGCAGTCCCGCAAAGCGTTTGAAAATAAAACTATTGGTGCTTACAGGGCGGCTGATGGTGAGATTGCCTTCCGTACCAAAAAAGAACCAACGCAGTATGGTGCTTCTTTCATTGCCAAAGAACCTTCAATCAAAGACCAGTTGCTTGGCAACATCATGGGGCTCACAGGCCGAGTTCAGTTTGTAGACAAAGACGCAGCCCTGTCCGAAGCCTTCAAACGTGGCGTAGCCAACAACGTCATCACTTCCTTGGAAGCACAAAACGCAGAGTTCTATTTGCGGTTTGGCCAACAACGTAGCCAGTATGCGGGTCAAGCACTGACCAACGGAAAACTCGTCTTACGCAAAGGCGAAGGTGGTGGGTACATCTACGACAGCGTCAAGGGCGCTAACATGGTTGAAGTAGCCGAAGCTTTGCATAAGGGTAAGTTTGCCAACGACTCAGAAGCCGAAGCCATCCTAACCGCTTACGTGGCAGGCGAGCGTGCCAAAGTCAAGGGCTGGCAAAAACTGAACTACGAGAATCCTGCTCTGGCCGAGAAGGAATACAACGATGTCATGCGCTTACTCAACAGCGACAAGACAAAGAAAGATGCCGTGCTGGAAGCCGCACGTATATACAAAGAATTTAACGACGGCCAAGTTGACTTCCTTGTACAGACAGGCGCTATCACTCCAAAGCTGGCCAATGAGTTGAAATCTGTGCCGTACATCCCGTACTACCGCGTTAATAGCAACAGCGGCAACATTGAGTTGATGGTGGACAAAGAGACGCCAGTTCGTATTGGCAACGTCAAGACCGAGCCACAACTGAAAGAGTTGGTTGGCGGCAATAAGAACATTTTGCCAATTTTTACAAGCTCGGTTCAAAACACGTTTATGCTGACTGACTTGGCACTGCGCAACCAAATGATTAAAGAGTCTGCGTTTTTGCTTCAGAAGATGGGTATTGCAACAGCGCTTGGAGAAGGCTCTGGCCCTGCAAGCAACAGCACTGTGCGGTTTAAAGTCAACGGCAAAGATCACTTTGTTTTTATTGACAAAGACATGTATGGCATCCCTGCGGATCTTATTATCAAGGGTATGGAAGGTATCAAGACCACGATGCCCGCCGCTATAAAAATGATGGGTATCCCTGCCGATCTGCTTCGTAAGTTTGTGACACGCAACCCCGCCTATGCTTTGCGCCAAGTTGTGCGCGATCCTTTAAATGCGTGGTTGACTACGGGCACAGACGCTACGCCAGTGCTCAGTTCGTTCAAAGAATTAGCTACTATGGTGGCCGGACGCAGTGAAGTGGAAAACAAACTGATGCGTTCAGGCGCTATCAGTAGCAACGTGTTCACTGGCGACCAACGCGATGCGGCTAAATTCCTCAAAGATATTAGCGCAGGTAAATCTGGTTGGGACAAGCTGGTTGCCAAGGCTGACGCGTTTGCTATGCAAGGTGATGCGGCTACCCGTGCTGTCATATACAAAGACTCCCTAGCCAAAGGGATGTCCGAGCAAGCAGCGCTTCTGCGTACGTTAGAGTCCATGAACTTTAGCCGTCGTGGTTTATCGCCCAGCATGCAAGCGCTGTCAATTATCATCCCGTTCTTCAACGCTCAGATTCAAGGTTTGGATGTGCTCTACCGCGCATACAAAGGCCAAATGCCGTTTAGTGAACAGCTTAAGATCAAACAAAAAATGATAGCTCGCGGTTTAATGCTTTCCGCAGGCACACTGGCCTACGCCGCCCTGATGTCCGATGATGAGGCGTATAAACGCGCCAAGCCTGAAGAACGCTACGGCAACTGGTTTGTGTACATCCCCGGCTTTGACGAACCTGTGCGCGTACCTATCCCGTTTGAATTAGGTTATGCGTTCAAAGCGTTGCCAGAGGCTCTCTTTGACATGGCCGCTAACGACGAGAAGGCATCCAAGGCAGTGGGTGGTTGGCTCAAACTGGTAGCACAGACCAATCCGTTTGCTTTGCCACAGGCCATCAAACCCCTCACCGAAGTTTATCTCGGCACTTCTTTTTTTGGTGGAGACATTGAGTCTCAGCGCGAGAAGAAAATGTTGGCTGGTGAACGTTCGCGTGAGTCCACATCGGAGTTTGCCAAACTGCTTGGTAGTATTACAGGTAGCGAAACCATCAAGCAAATCACAGGCAAAGAAGGCTTGTCTCCTATCGGTATTGACTACCTCATCCGTGGCTACACGGGCGGTCTTGGTTTAGGTATTGTGCAGTTGGCCAACCCGATACTGAACATGGAGATGAAGGAAGATGTAGCCAAGCCAACGCTCAAGGCTAGCAAGACACCGTTCATTGGTGGTTTGTTCCAGCCCGTCGAAGGCAGGGGAACCCTTGATGAAGCGTATGACCGGATGCTTGATATTCAGCAGACCAAGGGCTCGTTTAATCGCCTCGTGGAGCAAGGCAAGACAGCCGAAGCCAGAGCGTTTGCACAAGAACATGCGGATGCCTTGGGAGCAGCATCGGTGTCTGGCTCGGTACAGCAAAAACTTGGTGAGTTTGCCAAGTATCGACGTCAAGTAGAAGCCGCACCAAGGATGACCACGGAGCAGAAAGACGAGATGCTGGCGCGTATTGATAAGGCTCAGACAGAATACGCCCGAGCCTTTCTCAAAGCAGTCGATAAAACCACACGCCAGTAAAGCCGTCCCTGATCCCGACCTTGGCTCGGGCGTCAAACAAACGAAAGCCGAGGGCCTTATTTAAGCCTTCGGCTTTGACAGCCTCCGTGTCGATGCAGGGGACAAAGAACCCCTGCCCCCTCTCAAGCCGCTGCCATGGATACTGGATTGATAATTTCTTCATCCAAGGTAGAGTTCTCTCTCGAGATCTTCATGGTGGACACCCGCATCGGGGGGCCACTGGTTCTTGCCATCATGTCTTTCTTCGGCATGTACGAAACCACAAACTGCTTCTCAAGCTGTCGCTTGAAGTCAGCGTAGCCAAAACTCATGTTGGAGCAGAAGGTTTTTAGCAGTCGCTCCTCGATGTAAAAGTCTGTGTGGTTGGCTGTTACGCCGTGCTCCACGCGCCCCATAACTACCGAGCGGGTAGTCGATGCGTCGATCTCAGCAGTACCGCCAAGCAAAGCCACAGCGCCAGACTTGGAGTTAAAGCGCACCACCACGAACTTGCCGTAATACTCTTGGATGAAGCCGTTGAGGACATCCTCTGCACTGCGTTTGTTGGTCTTGATGTTGCCCCGAGCCGTGTTGACACGCAGGATCAGGAAGTCTTTCATCTCGCTCAAGGGGAAGTCGATGATGCCAAGGTGCTTACTGCCCAGAGACAGGCCAGCGGCCATCATTGCACCGATGCCAGCCATCCAGAAGCGTTCGTCGTTGGTAGCGTTGAAGTCCTTGTAGCAGTTACGCACGATCTCAGGCACCAAGGTCTTGAGCATGGGCACGTTCTTGGCCAAGAAGCCAGCCAACTCGTAGCCCACCAAAGCGTAGTTTTTATGCAACGACTTGATGATCTCAATCTCATGGGGTTCCCACGACAGTTCTTCGTCCATGATGAACTCAAGAACGCGACGCAGTTCACCCTCAGACGAGTGCTTGCGTGACCCTGTTAGGTAGTCCACAACGTGGGTATTGGAGGACATGATGGCCACAGTCTGCCAAGTCGAGAGGTTGATACGCTCCTTGTTAGCGCCAGACTCCATACGCTCCTTGCCACGACCCTCGGTCATGTCCAGTAGGAACTCAGGGAACCACTCAGAATCCTTGCGGTTCTTGGCGGTGATCTCATCCGTTACTAGCGGCATGCTACCGAGCAGTCCGAGGCGTTGTTGCATAGCAACAGGCGATGTACCCTTACCCGTGCGGTAGTGGACTGGGTGACCCCAAACTGAAGCCGCACCTTCCAGTGCCAGCGACTTACCCGTACCGGACTCGGTTGAACCGCAGTGATAAGTCATCCCGTAAATGCCCGTGAACCGCATAAAAGGGGCGCTGGCGCCTGCCAAAACGATGGACAGATGTCCGTATAGCTTCTTGGCAATTAAGAGCTTCATGAACGCTACCCAAGTTTCCATCGAGCCAGTGGGTCTGGTGTTGGCCACGATGTTCTCAAGGCCGGGCATTGGCACTTCTACGGGTGCGGCAGTGGCACTAAAGATTTTGCCAGCGAAAACAAAAGTATCATTTTCTTGCCAGCCATAATTGGCGGGTACTTTAACGGGTGATTTGTCGTTGCTCATTTTTTCCACGCTCGCACGTACGTAATCAAACAAATTCTTGTCGTTGCCTCGACCAAACGATGCCACGATATTCTGGTTGGCCAGTGCCTTGACTGTTTCGTCTTGGCTCACAACAGCCTTCTGCGCCATCGTAATGTTCTGCACACCCTCACGCCTGATGGCCATGAAGTGCACTGTGTGTTCTCCGTTGTGGCTCAGGATGTCCACAGGGAAAAGATCGTAAGGAATAATCAACACGCTACGCATGACCTTGTTACCCTGCGCGTCTTCGTCTTCCTTCTGGATAAAGATGCCGCCGCGCTCACCATAAGCGTAGCCACGGGGTGCTTCAGGGCGAAGCACTTTCTTAACTTCCTCGTCCATTGAAACGCGTGGTAATTCCACAACGCTCTCAACAGTGGTCACCGCCATGTCGCGGCCAAACACTAGCGGGTTTGTGATCTTGCCCCAATGTGGGCAACTTGGGCAGACTCCGGGGTTCTCCGAGTCCATCTTAGTGCAAGGGTATGGGCCTTTGATCTCAGCCAACTTGGTGCGCATGCGGTCTTCGCTGTATGGGTGCATGTCGCTGATCCACTTTGATGCACCCTCGCCATCCACACAGACCTTTGTCCACGAAAGAATACCGCGCCACAGGGGTTCCATACCGTCTTGTTCAGCGTGTTCTACGTAGTGTGAGATCTGGCCACAGCCTGTCCCTGCACGGGTCTTGACCACAATGTTCTTGAAGCGGGTGACGCTGTTCTCAAACAACTTGACCTGACTTGCGCTTGGTGCGGCTGGCCTAGTACCGGGGAGTTCAACCACGTTGTTAGGTTGCTTGGCTGTGACTTCATACTGCGTACCAATGAGGTTCTTCTCAACCACAGCGCGGATGTCTGCCAACTCGAACACAGCGCCTTCGCTCATGAAGCGCACGTTGGTTTGCTCCCGAACCTTCTTCTTGTTCTTGATGCCGGTATTGATCGTGGCAGGGATACGCAGAACGCGGGATGCGTCTGACGTTACTGTGGGGTCAATGTCCAGCTTATTTTGGTAGCACATGCGCTTGAACGCTTCGGCCACAGGCTTCCACTCGTTGACATCCACGGCTTCAGTAATCGGCCAGTATACGTGTACGCCGCCGCCAGACGCCACCATCCATGGGTCGCCCAGAGCCGACAGTCCTGTAGTCTCCGCAAAGTCCATAATGGCCTGTGCCGCCAACTTCGCACTAGCGTACGCCTTGGGTTTGATTAGTCCCGTTTTGGGATCAGGTAAGTCCTTGGGGTGATTGCAGTCCACGTCGATGGCAAAGGTCTTGACCATGTGCACATTGTCCGCAGTCCGATTGTTGTCGTCCCCGAATGTACCTAGCGCAAAGTAAATGTCTTCACCCGATTGCTTCCATCTGTCGATGAAAGGCTGTGCTTCCTCCAGTGTGTGAACATAGGCATGTTCTTTTTTTCTTGAAAGTTCCACCACGCAATAACGCCCATTTCCGGGCGGTGGCAAAACAGCCGCTACAAACTCAAGCGGTTCCATATTTGTCCGCCTTAATCAGAAAAGGTTTTGTTGGTTTGGATCGATGAACGGGTGTTCTTCTGTTGGGGAAAGTGCTACAAAACGGCGCAATAATTCTTTCTGCCATTCCTTTGGCATACCAAACGGGTCATCCACCGCGTCTGCACAATAGTTGATGAGTTCCCTGTTGGTCAGGGTTCTAGGTTGTATTCTTTGCATATTCTTCTCCAAGCTTGTTGTGCGTCCTTTGAGGACTTCATTATTTCTAAAAGGAGTTCCACGCGGTTTTGATACGCGACAAAAACATCCTTACCTTCGAACCAGTTGTACACAGTTTGGCGTGTGACCCCGAGCGCATAAGCAATCTTCGTCACAGGGAAATCTAGGTAGATCGCCCAACGCCCAAGCTGATTGCCGGGCGTTTTCTTTGCAGCCATGACTGCGTCAATTACTTTTTGTGAATAGGCCATAGTGTTTTAGGTGGGGGTACTAACTGCTCGTCCGCAAGCTTAAAAGCCTTTGCACAGCTTTCCCCCCGATTTAATTACTCATCGTCCCAATCGGACACGATGTCAGCGAGCTTGCCTTTCTTGGCAGGCACAGCAGACGGCTTAGAAGATTCCTTGCGGACTTCTGGTTCAGCATGTTCCTCTACCTCGACAGGCTTGGCTTTCGCTTTTGCCTTGGCCGCGATAGGCTCGTATGCTGGAGCGTCTTCTTCCTTGGTCAACTCACCCATGGGGCGCTTGCCTTCGATGGCTAACTTAGGTGCAGTCTTCACACCATCAGCGGCGGCAACAGTCATCACAACTGCACGCTTGGCTTCATCGCTGTCGCCTTGCGTCTTAACGATTGCGTACTCCTCGTCAGTCAGCCAACGGCTAGGCGCGAAGTGCAACTTGGGCGCTTCTGCTTTCGTGTCGAACTTCATGCGAGTCACAATCATCTCGGGGCTGATGGGTGGGTTCTGCATTGCCAAGTTGCGAGCGAAGGCTTGCAATGGGCGCTTGTCTCCGTCTTCCTTACCAAACACCGAAGTGGCTGGCAAAGTCAACTGCAGTACTGCACCTTCAATGTTGTTCTCAAGCACCACAGCCAAGCGTTGTTGGTAGCGGCAGGCACGGCTATTGCCTTGACCTGAACCCGCGATGTTCTGAGGGCAACTCATGCAAGTAGTACCTTGCTTGTTCTCAGCGGATGCGTCTGGGCGCTCACCATCGTTGCTCCAGCAGTCAGGGCCAGTGATGTTGTCACCGTCATAAGACTTAGCATAGAAGATGCGGCTGACCTTGGGCGCAGCCTTAACAATGATGACGTCCAAGAAGCGCTCGTCGATAGAGGCAATCTCTTTACCACCGGCCAGCAAACGGAACACACCACCTTTGATGGAGATGCGTTGAGTGCTATTGCCTACGCCGCCACCCGTTAGGGCTTTGGCTGTCTCAGATAACTCGTGGTTGCGTGCGAATGAGGGAGCATTGGAAGGGTTGAATAGTGCGATATTAGTCATGATAAATTTACTTGGTTGGTTTAGTTACGCGAATCTCAAACTCCGTTACAGAGTTCAAGCCCGGCGGGAGAGAGCCCGGGTTCTCTTCGAGGTACCGTGCCATGTTGGTTTGCGCGATGCGTTTCTCCAGCAAGTCCACGACTTCATTCTCAAGAATAAACTTTTTGAATGAGTCC
>Ga0209191_1001211_pt1 | contig 17340 bp, 12 predicted proteins | sample S_130626_EF_Meta_FD_187320 | JGI IMG/M metagenome (GOLD analysis project Ga0209191, IMG submission 187320) | Freshwater microbial communities from Lake Simoncouche, Canada to study carbon cycling - S_130626_EF_MetaG (SPAdes) (version 2) | ecosystem: Environmental > Aquatic > Freshwater > Lake ...
GCAGTTATGAAATTTGCTTGATTAACGGTCATCGCCTACCGTGCTGTCCACTTGTTTACTTGTTGCCCTGTCGAAACTATGCAGGCCCATCATAAAAAGATTACCAAGTTTTTTGTGCGATCCAGTGTTGAATTCCCTGGATGCGCCAAGCGGCCCATTCTGGAACTTTAAATAACTCTCGACCGCTAGGGGTAATAAGAGTGTTATCACTTTTAACGCCCATTAAACCTATAAACATACAATCTCCTTATGGTGGACCTGGGGGGATTCGCACCCCCGTCCAGAACACTTTTCTCTTTGCTTCATACAGCAATAACTTATATTTAGTCTATGCGAGTATAGTTTAGTACCATTCCCACACCATATATAGCTTCTGCTAATAACTTGGCTTGATAATCATTATCAGCATTGATTGTTACATCAGCCGTCTGATATTGATTCAATCTAACCCAAACTTTATAGCGATACATTATATAACATATATTCTGCTAATTTTAACTGTGCAATTGGGCCAGGGTGATTATTGTCTAATGCCTTATCATTGTGATGTAATAATAAAAGATGTAACTCATCTAAATATAAATTTTTATAATTTAAATATTTTGGACGATGTTCTTTCATATGCTTTATATTTGCTGAAAAATTAAAATTAGAAAGTTGGTGCAAATTTAAATATGTTTCAGCATGATGTATATTATACCAAGAGCGAATTACCATGTCATAATCAGAATGTGTTTTTACCCAATTCTTAGACATATCATCATCTAACCATGCCCCAACTGGAGAGTATAGCATAGGAGATGATAATGTAGGTTGCCTGAATATCATATCTCTAAATGGATATGACCATAATATAATTACAGTATCATCCTTTAAAAAATCAAAATTAAGTATATGATGGAGAATTTCTAAATTGCTTGCACCCGGAGTAGCTTTATTAATTACTTCTTTGCCTAATTTTTCACCGATAATACTTGGCCAAGCAAATTTACTAGGGTAAGGACCGGCACGATTAGTTATAGGATCAAAGCAATCTTCTAATCCGTGTCCGTACGTAATTGAACACCCAAATGCAATTAATCTATTCATTATTCAGTACTTTTCTTTTCCCATTTAATAACAGAATCAAATACTACTGGTTTGTAATTAGCGGTAGATTTAGTGTGTTTACTTGGTACAGCAATTATATACTTGTCGGCATCTTTCCAAGAACCAGTGCCTTGCCAATTATATTTGAATGAAAAATCAATTGTTTCATTTAACTCTTTTTCATCTGCAATCAATTGCATAAATTCTTCATGGTTTCTGCCGCCTTCACCCCAAGCAGGCTTAGCTAGTTTTCTAGCACGTATCGATGCGTTTGATGTTTGCCTAGAATAATCTTGTGCAAAAAACGGAGATTTGTGTGACAACGGATCCTGTGGATTAATAATTCTTTCCGGTTGTTTAAACAAATAATCAAAATCTGCTTCCCAATTACCTTCATCATCAATTATAAATTTATGATTAGCCCAATATGGACCAGCATTTCTTTCACCAAACTCAATTAAATCCAACTCTTGGTCAAATTTAATTGTAGCAGTAAATCCACCTCGTGTACGCCATAATATTCTGAACATCGTAAATATTTCATTTACTAAACTATCAGCAAACGGTCCAATGTCGGGAAATATTATATTGTAATCAAAATTTTCATATTCAATTTCTTTTTGTAAGTTTGGATTATTGAATACAATCTTGTAATGATTCTTAGGTAAATTATGACGTTGTGGAACATCAATTCTATTCTCTGAGCGCAAATGTTGTAAGAAAATTGCAAAAATTTTCATGCGAACCATAACATGAAACTTAGAAAGCCTATAATCTTTGGTTATCCATCCACCTGCATATTTGTGATCTAATAAATTAAATTTAGCAGGATTTTGTCCAACAATAGTATCCATCCCTAATCCAAACCCAAACCCGGCTGCAATGTTAGTAATACTAGTATTTCTATTACGCCATATAAAGGTCATAGAATCTACAAAATCTTGGTAACTTTCTGTAGGGAACCCTACAATCCAATTTGTAAATGCTGCTACTCCAGTAGTTTTACCATCACGCAAATTTTGTTCCATCTCTGCAATAGTAACACCCTTATCAATATCATCTAATACTTTTTGACTACCAGATTCAATTCCATAGTTTAACATTGTGCATCCTGAATCGGCTAAATCTTGGTAATAAGCTAAATCCATTCTACCGTCACACCTAGCATATCCAGTCCAATGTATCTTCATTTCTTTTGTAATTACTCCCTTACAAAAAGCCCTAAGTTCATTTAAGTTACCATTCACTAAACTATCAATAAACCAAACAATATCAGTTCCTTTCTCATAGTAAAGTGTTTCAATCTCACTTAATACATCGGTTGCTAAACGTTGGCGATACTTCCAAAAATGTGTTTCTTCACAAAAAGTACATTTGGCAGTACATCCACGACTTATTTCACTATTAACACCGTTTGGAAATACATATTCATTAAAGTCAAAAGTAGAGTAATCGGGTCTAGGTAAATCATTTAAATTTAAACGTTGCTCTTCCGGCTGTGCCAATTTTTGTACTTTTTCATGTACTACGCCATTTTCAATTTCTTCTAATATGTTAAGTAATAGCATTTCCCCTTCACCATTAATAATATAATCAAAAATATTGTCATCTTCGCCTGTCCAAGGATGAGGATCTACATTGTTTCTAACATTTGGTCCACCTACTAATATTTTAACATTAGGCAATTCTTTACGCAATTCTTTAACCATATATTTCACTGGTTCAGCATTACAATAATACATTGTAAACCCTATTACATCAGGTGGATTAAGTTTTATTTCTTCTATATATTTTCTTAATAAAGGTTCTAAATGAGGATGTATGCCGGTATGATAATCAGCAGCTAACCACTTCCAGTCTCTAGTACCGTCCCAAGGATCAAAATCAATTAAACCCTTCATTATCCATTTTCTAGCTTCATTGTATGCTTTAATATTTAAATCAATACAAGTAGATTCATATCCTGCACCTTTTGCTACAGCAGACAATCTTGCAATATTGAATGGTGGAAACATAGGAGCCCATTCAGGTAATAACAATAACAATAGTTTTGTTTTTCTATGTGCATAACTTATATCCACATTAGTTACATTTCTTTGAACCTTGCCTTTTGCATAGGGGGCAATAGCTTGTAACATTGCAATATGCTTAATATCAGCGTCCGGTTCTAGAGGTCTTGATTCTACTAATTGCTTTTTGTATTTGTAAAAATTATCCATATGTATTATTAAATCTTTCTTTTAACCAATCCCAATCATAACTCAATCTTAGTTTGCCTATGTCACCGGCTACTTCTTCATAGTATTGTACAGCATGTTGAGCCCCTTGTAAACTATATTCGGCAAAGTCACCATTAGCTACAGTTACCCATGTATTTAATCTTATTATATTTTCTTCTGTTTCAGAGGCTTTTAGTTTAATACATTCACGAAATGCTGTACGCCAAGTGTCCCATTTGCTACTATTATATATACCTACTCCGCTGTTTATGTCCAATACTTCATGCTCACTATCCATTGTAAAGTCTAATCCTGATCCAAAATTTGCTAGTGTTAGTTTTTTGTTATTAGCAACTATAGCTTGGTGACCATATACTAAACCGTTAACTGGATTAGTTGCATGGAAGATATAATGTTTTGGTATCTGTAATCTATCCGGTTGCCAATTAAAATCAAACTTTGGATTAACTTTTAATTTAGCATTAACCAAAAAGTACCAAGATGTATTGCTACTATTTGCTGCTGCATGTTGACTTTTTACACGACCGTTTATCCCATCTATTCTAATTACTTTGTTGGGTAATCCCTGAGTTAACTTTAATAGATGTTCATAGTTTTTGTCAGCAATATGTTCTCCATTACTAAAAAATACAATATCCAATGGAGTAGACTTTGTAAGTTTACTGTTAGTAGTAATATATGGATAATCATATAGTTCACGCTTTACGTGTTCTTTTGCTTCTTTGGGTACAATGATTCTAGTCCCACCGGTACTAGTAATCATAATGTTTTTAGATTCTTCACTCCACAAACTCATAGGTTCAGTATCAATAACATTGATATCTTTATTATCAATAGTAGTGAAAACTGCATATGGGAAATTAAATTCAGTATCGATACTGGATACATGACTATCATCTTCAGTAATTATAATTGGAGCTGATAATCTATTTACCCGCTGGCGTTGATTATAATTAATTTTGTTATAATCTTCTAACGTAGTCATGTCAGCAATCAATTCACGTAATTTATTAACATTAACTAAAAAAGTATCACCAAACTTTTGCTTGTTACTTGGAAATACATGTAATTGTTCTCTAGCAAATGGATCACATATATAAGTAAAATCAAAATTTGAATAATCACAAATAGTACTTACTAGCCAAACATAATGTTCTTTTTTGTTTGGCAACTTAGCTAATAAGTTTTTAAATGTAGTAAGGTAATTTTGTTCATATGGTATTATTAAATTACCTTTATTTTTTTCTTCTGACAAATCTTTATTACCATAATCTATGTATACTACATCATACAGTATGTTAGTTGCTTTTGCTTTTTTGTCTTTAACAAAGTTTATATTGGAAAGATGTTCAATAATTTTAATATATTTTGTATCTTGTGCAAATGACTCTCTATTAATAATAAATGTAGTTCCCCAATGACTCCACTGTGTTCCAAACACATGCACCATTTGCATTTGCCATGGATTAGGATAGTAATTAAAATCAAAATCATCATAATCTAATTCACTATTGAGTATCCAGCATAAATTACTAGTAGCACGATTTATACAGCGATTTATTGTATCAACCCAACTGTTTAAATATCTTGTTTTTGTTATGTTAGGAAATCTAATCTTAAGTCTTTCAAATCTAGCCGGTGATTCGTTATTACTTCTATCAACAAAGAACATATCAATTTTATTTTTTACTTGTTCTTCTACCCAGTTTAACTCGGTATTTCCTCTGAGCCACATTACAGAGTTTACTAAAAAAGTTTGTGTTTTGGTATTTTCACTTGAGCCAAATACTTGAATATATTGTGACTGTTCAATACTAGGTTTCCAATCAAAGTTAAAGTTAGTATAGTCAATGTTGGGGTTTAATGCCCAAAATATTTCATCAGGGTGTTCTTTGATTAAATCTTGAAGCGTACTTGTAACTATATATTTAGAATATGATTGTGCAATTTCTACAGATTCTGGCAACAATATTCTTTCCATATATACTGATTCTCCGGTATTCCCTGGTACAACATATCTAGGACCATCATCTCTATCTAATAATGTACCGAATCTATAAATAAACGGAGGACTAGTATCATCAGGGTGCCAACTAAAATCAAAGTTACTAACATCCATTCCCTGCGATATTTTCCAATTAGCAGTGTTAGGTAATCGTACAGCTTTAATATCCTCAACATATTTTATTTCAGTAGCATCTTTAACTACATATCTTGGTCCACCTGTCTTTTGCCATTGTGTTCCGAACTCATAAATATAAGGTGGACTAGTTGGATTGGGTCTCCAACTAAAATCAAACTTAGTTTCATCTATATCAGCGGGTATATCCCAATTTGTTTTATTGGGTAGTAATTTAATTTCGCTTGACATATATTTGCGTTCAGTTGCACCCGAGACATAATATGCAATTACCGGTTCAATTGCGGCTTCATTCCAGTTACTTCCCCATACATATACAAATGGGGGTTCGGTATCATCTGGATGCCAACTATAATCAAAATTAGCAACAGGTAAAATTTCTTTCCAATTTTTTTTGTTGGGTAATCGCACCGCTTTAAGATCCTCAACATATTTTATTTCAGTAGCATCTTTAACTACATATCTTGGTCCACCTGTCTTTTGCCACTGAGTTCCAAATTGATACATATATGGCGGACTAGTTGGATTGGGTCTCCAACTAAAATCAAAACTAGTGGTGTCTACATCAATTGGTATATCCCAATTTGTTTTATTGGGCAATAATTCAACTTCACCTATCATATATTTACGTTCAGATGCACCCGAGACATAATATGCAATTACCGGTTCAATTGCGGCTTCATTCCAGTTACTTCCCCATACATATACAAATGGGGGTTCGGTATCATCTGGATGCCAACTATAATCAAAATTAGCAATGGGAAGAATTTCTTTCCAATTAGATTTATTTGGTAACATTTTTACTTTTTGAAAATCTATATATTTTACTTCAGTAGCACCTTCAACCACATATCTTGGTCCACCTGTCTTTTGCCACTGAGTTCCAAATTGATACATATATGGCGGACTAGTTGGATTAGGTCTCCAACTAAAATCAAAACCCGTAGGATCAATATTACTAGGTATTTCCCAATTTGTTTTATTGGGTAATATCTCAACTTCACCTAACATATATTTACGTTCAGTTGCACCTAAAACATGATACTCAAGCACTGCTTCTACTGCGGCTTCATTCCATTGACTACCCCATACATATACAAATGGGGGTTCGGTATCATCTGGATGCCAACTGTAATCAAAATTAGCAACAGGTAAAATTTCTTTCCAATGTTCTTTATTTGGTAACATTTTTACTTTTTGCGTATCTACGTATTTTACTTCGTATGCATCTTTAACTACATATCTTGGTCCACCTGTCTTTTGATGTTGAGTACCAAATTGATATATATATGGCGGACTAGTTGGATTGGGTCTCCAACTAAAATCAAAACCCGTAGGATCAATATTACTAGGTATTTCCCAATTGTTCAAATTTGGCAACAACTCAATTGGAGTGTTTATATATTTTCTGTCTGTTGCACCAGGACAATAATATTCAAGTACCGGTTCTACTGTGGCTTCATTCCAGTTACTTCCCCACACATATACAAACGGGGGTTCCCTTGGATCAGGTCTCCATGATAAATCAAATTTAGATTTATCCATTGGTAGTATCTCTTTAAAATATTCACTAGGTAATAATTCAATAACTTGGTTAAAATATTTAAAATCAGTTGCACCAGGTACAATATAATGTAATGCAGGTTGCAATTCGACCGGATTCCATTTATTTCCCCAAACATATATAAACGGGGGAGAGGTTGGGTCTGGATGCCAACTAAAATCAAACTTAGTTTCATCTACGGTATCTAATAATACCCAATTATCATTTTTAATATTTTTACGTTTTACCGGATCAACATCAGCCCGATATATAATTATTTCACTCGGTTGTGCTGAACATAGCCATGTGCCACTATCTTTTTGATGCTGACTAGGCCATACATTGTTGTGTTCTTCTGCCCAAACATCTTCATCAGGTAGAAATTCAAAGTCAAAGTCCCATTCAAAATTACGATAATCACAATATTCGTTGATTATCCAAAAATGTTCAGTGGTGCATTGTTGTCTAGCATCTTCTATTGAAGTTGCAAATTTTTCTCTTGGGTGAACGTTGGGTTTATTACCGTAATAAAATACATCTCTTAGCATTTAATTACTTATGCTGCGTTAATCAGGTAGTTTAAAATCTATCAAGTAATCAAATATTTCTTTAAGTGCATGTCTGTTAGGATGATATCCGTCAGGAAAAAACCATTTTTTATTTAAATTAGAATCCGTACCAAATCGAACTTGAGTCCATTTTGGATCTGTATCATACATATAATTAACAATTGATTTAGATATGGTTATACCTTCGTCACTTAACCAGCGTGATCCAGGCACCCATAGTGGTGGATTTTTACATCCAAAGAATTCTACTATACTGGGTATCGCGGGTTTTAAATTTGAGTAATCATTAATTAATGACGGTGTTATATCAGAACAACCTCCCAAACAAATAACCGGTCCTAATAAATTGGGACCCAAACTATTAAGTTCTGTGTAATTTTTAATTAATAATTCATCATGCATTTTTAAAAATTCATCAATCTCTAATGCAAATTTGTCTCCATTGTCTTTATAGGGTCTTAAATCACGAATAGGATCAGTTTGAAACCATATTATGGCATCATATGTATTATCTATTAACTTATTTTTTATACTGTTTATTGACTCTATGTTAGAATATCCCCCGACACTTACATTAGTAACTGGACATCCGTATTCATTGAAGTATAGTTCTAACCCAAGATGTGCTACTTTGCGACCAAAGACAGCCCATTCTCCGCATCCCCAACTATCACCTGCAATTAATATTCTGTCACCTTTATTAATTAAATTCATAATACCTTAACTCCGTACAATTTATGTACTTACTTATACTGAATTAGTCAGGTAGTTTAAAATCTAGCAAATACTCAAATATTTTTTTGTGAGCGTGCCGGTTGGGGTGATGCCCATCAGGAAAAAACCATTTTTTATCTAAATTAGCGTCTATACCAAAACGAAAACCCTCAAACCATTTTTTATTTATTTGACACATATATTCAACAATAGAGTTAGATAACGTTATTCCCCTATCACTCAACCATCTTGATCCGGGAACCCACAATGGTATAGATATACATCCAAAGAATTCTACTATGCTAGGTATCACTGGTTTTAAATTTGAATATTTGTTTATCAACTGCATATTTATATCACTGGATCCGCCCATACAATAAATAGTAGGTCCTAAACTATTAAGAGTACGATAATTATCATCAATTAAATTGTCTCGTACTTTTAAAAAATCTTCAAGTTCTAACGCAAACTTATCGGCATTATCTTTATATGGTTTTAAATCACGTACGGGGTCTGATTGAAGCCATATTATTACATCATACGTGTTATCTATTAACTTATGTTTTATATTGTTTATTGAATCTATATTAGAACAAGCAGCAACGCTTACATTAGTAACTGTACATCCATACTCAACTAAATATGCTTCTAAACCAAGATGTGCTATCTTGGTTCCAAAGACAGCCCATTCTCCACAACCCCAACTGTCTCCTGCAATTAATATTCTGTCACCTTTATTAATCAAATTCATAATACTTTTATATTATACAATCTTTCAAATCTTTCCGCATCATCACGGTCGTTAACCATTGGTTCTCCCCGTATGTTAAGACTAGTATTCAATAACATCGGACAGTCAGTCATTACATACCATTTTTCTAATAACTCTCTAATACCTGATCCATCTTTAGGTACAGTTTGCACACGGCTAGTCCAGTCATGATGTACGATAGCAGGAAACAACTCAGGAAACCTGCACTTACTGATAACTTGCATATACCTACTATTGTCCCAATGCTTAGGCATATCAAAATATTGATGAGCATACTCCTCAAGAATGACTGGTGCAAAAGGTCTAAATTTTTGTCTGCGTTTGATTTCATTTACTTTGTCCTTTATTTCATTACCTCTTGGGTCTGCGAGGAGACTTCTGTTTCCCAATGCCCTCGGGCCGAACTCTGCTCTCCCTGATGCGACACCAACAATGCTATCAGTAAGTAAGATATCAAGTAAACTGTTAACAGGATACTTCCCAGGAATGTTATAGCCAAGATAAGCATCAGTCCAGTTAACTTTACTACCGTAGCCAAGACATGCTGCGCCAAGACTGTTACCCGCATCACCCGGGTTAGGCATAATCCAAATATTTTCATAGAAGTTCCCCAACAATCTGTTTGCTAAACAATTTAATGCTACCCCACCGCCGTATACTAGATTTTTACTAGAACCTATCATTCTGGCTTTACTCATTACTCTAGTAATCATAAACTCAACTAAGTGTTGACTACTGCTAGCAATATCCATTGGATCAGCATCTTTTAAGAAATCTTTACTAACACCAGTGTGTAGATTTTGCTTGAAGGTTAATATATCTTTTCTATCTACTAATTTGGTCATAATTTCTTTAACGTGAGTTGGTTCTCCGTATGCTGCCATACCCATTAAAATGTATTCTTCATCTAGTGGACGTAACCCAACTCGTTCAGTCATTGCTGAATAAAATAATCCAATACTGTCTGGGTAGGTAAGACTCCATAGTTTTTTATATTGTGCTTTGCCGGTTGAAAAATCATACCACGCATCCCAAATAGTGATAGTATCAAACTCTCCTATGGCATCAATTACTACAACTGTTGCATCTTCAAAGGGGCTTGTTTGAAAACCCGAAGCGGCGTGACATAAATGATGACTATGAGTATGAATCTTTGGTTCACCCATTTGACTATAAGTAGAACCCAATATTTTTTCCCAAGTTGGCCAAGTAAAGCCTTCACCACTACGTAATTGTCGTAATGACTTTAGCCATGGCCGTTCGTAGTAGTGGTATTGTACATATTCAGAATTAGTATGCTTTAGTGCGTCAGTTAGTAATTCTTCGCACACATCTTTGTCATGCTTGTTCTTGCTATAACGTTCGCTATGCCCAGCAAACAATATATTACCATGGTCATCTACAACGCTTATTGCTGCGTCATGGAATCCGGCGGATATACCTACGTAGTTCATTTATAGATAAAAGGATCTCGCTTACGCAATTCTTTCAAACGTTTCCGATATTGATACTCTCTTATTAACGACTTAATCCATCTTATTATAAACATATGTTTTCCTATACAAAATACTTATCAACATTTTTAGTTGAACTATAATCAATTGATGAATGAAAATAATTATTGTTGTATTTAACAATTTCTTCAATTTGACTTTGCCAAGTAATCCATTCTTCCGTCGATTTTGACATTAACCTGTGTATTTCATTGAATATACAAGTTAATCTTTCATTATCATCTTCAATTGTATCATATGATTCATCAATAAAAGGCTCAAATGTTTTATACCCTACTTTTCTTAATTCTGCTAATGAATGTGGTCTACCCAATAATATAAAAGGATGCATACAAGCAAAACATTTTAGTACCTTTTCAGTGATAAACATAGAATTTATACCATGAGATTGATTATCATAAAATGCAGTTTCTGTAACTATGCTGAAATAACTTTCATCAAAGTACTTTATATCATCTTGAATGACATCAATTGGGTTAGTTCTATCCGGGGTAATATTTAATCTTAGCGGAAGTATATTACTATTGTTTTTTATATTTGGATAACCATCTGGTATTTTTGCCCAATAAGTAGGACCCTCAAATGAATAAAAGCCTTTAGCAACGTTGTTATTTTCTAACATCATTTCTAATAAATCCAATCTATGTTGTCTAGGCATTTTATTAAAACATAAAAATATTTTTTCTTTTTCTTTGATAGTATATTCAATTGTTAATAGTTTTACCGAATGCATATTTATACTCCACCAATTGCAGTTAGCACACATTACTGAAATTCTATTTTTCCAATTGTTTTTAATGCAAAGATTTTCATATACCTCTATTCCATCAGATGCAGAGGTTGTGTAAATTAAATCAGTTGGATTAATAGTATCTTTAAGTAAATCTGCAATACATTGAATTTTTTCAAGTGGAAGCAAAACTACCCCTTCAGAAATTAAATAAAATAAAAATTTAGTTTTGCCGTTAGATTTTGCTTTTAAAATATCATCAACAATTTTTTCATTTGGAGTTGTCATAAACTCAGTATGTAATTGAGCATTAATTATATGTATTTTATCCAAATAGTTTTCTATCTCGGGCCATATAAGTTTTAATGTGTATATTAGAGGATTCATTTTTTTCTAGTATCACCGTAATTAATAACTGTATGCCCTACCATATCAACCATTTCACGCCACGGGTCAACAAAGGTATAACTTCGTTTTGTTTCTTTTACCCAATCAATGTCTTTGACCCATTGTTCCCAATAGCCGATCAGATATACGTCTGTGCTATCTGTTTTTAAATCTAAATCTCCGGTATTAACATCATAATAGTTAACCGTTCCGCCATGTTGTTCTATGTAGTATCCTACTAACATACTTGCACTGCCGTTAGTATAAGGTACACTAGGCTTATATGCTTTACCAACGATGGTAACATTCCTGCCGTATTCTAAACATTTTTTAGCCATGCGTTCGGCCTGAACTTCTCTTGCTTTCATGATGGCATCAAATAAATCATAACCTAAATCTAATCTATCAGCCAAATAACGCAATGCTATGTTATCTCTAGGATGACACGCTCCGGCATCTCCTAATCCTGCTTTCATATATGCAGGTCCCGTAATACGATGTGTACTTTTAGCTAAGGCGTTTGTAACTACATCAACATTAATATTGCCGTTTGTCTCAGCAACATCTTGTATCATATTAACTAATGCTAGTTTAGTGGATATAAATGTATTGTAAAAAATCTTTATAGATTCTGCTTCATCCCAAGTACCAACTTCGTATCTTGGATTATTTTCCATAAATAATTTATAAAAATCTATTAATTCTTTTGCATCACCAGTAACACTACCATCTTCTGTTCCTATGATAACCATTTCAGGGTTTACCATATCCCACTTAGTGGTACCCATAGCAATCAAATAAGGATTATATATAAACCTAGCATTAGTAATGCATGGTTCTAATATATTCCGAACGGTACCTGGTAATACTGTACTGATTAAAACAACCAATTGGTTTTTATTTACGTATTTGTTAACCTCATTTAATATATTTGTAACAATAGTATAATCAAAATCTTTATTAGGTAAATGACTAGTGGGGGTTTCACCACCATATATGGGGTCATGTGGGGTTGGTGCTGCAATAAAAATAAAATCTCTATCTTTTACTGCTTCTTCTATCGTATCCTTCATCGGGAATTTAGGTAGCCTAGGTTCTACGTCATATCCTACTACTGAATATCCTGCATCTGCCATAACTTCAGCACAGTCTTGTCCTAATTTACCCACACCAATCATTGCTACTGTTTTCATCTCAATTTCCTTCTTCAATACTTTTAATAAATTTATAAAAATGATAACAATCCATATCATCTATAAAGTTTGGATTATTTTCACATAAGTCAACTATATAATTAGGGAAAAATTTAGTGTGACTTGAAATGTTAATCAAATTTCTTTTGTTATGTTCAATCTTTGGCAAAGATAATGTATAAAGTTCATTTAACTTTTCTGTTGAATATCCACGCAATTTTTCTAAATTATCAGTTATCATTGTGTATCTAGTTTCTATATTTGGCTCTGAATCAAATGAGTAATCAAATACGTCATCATATAAAACAAAACCTAATTTTTCTAATTCTTTGTGATAATTTACTGCACCGGATACTAAAAATAGCTTGTTAAAAAACAACGGGAACAATACTTTTTCAGAAAAAATAATAACATGCCCTGCCGTTTCATTGACCAATTGCATAAAAGAGTTTTTAATTTCGTTTGGTAACTTTGTTCCCCAACCCCAATATGCATCCGTGTCATCTAATATTAATAACTCTGGTTTCCAATATTTAAAAGGATAATAAAAACTTGTTTCTAGTTTTCTTCCCTCTGCATTAAACCAACTATTCCACGTAACAGCACCATCTTTTAATAAATCACTTTTTGCCAACAGATCAAATTGCAAACATCTATGTGGATGCGGTTTGTTGTTCAGACTCATATATAAGTAATTAAATTCTTGATTGTATTCTTTAACCAACTCAGCTTCTGATAAATGAGCAGTATTTGTTTCCCCTTTGCATTTATAGTACCAAGTTGACAAGAAATAAGTAGGCCAATAAATGACAGATTTTATATTTTTATATCTTTCATTGGTACTATCATATAACAACGGGGAGTTTTCTATTGACCCGTTAATGATAGTCAATGAAGCGTTATGTTTATTCACATAGTCAACCAATTCTTCAAACGTAGGATCTACTCCGATTGAAGTGTATTCCCATTCTTGATAATTTAATAAAACAACTTCCGTTGGAACAATTGAATCATCGTCAATATATTTTTTAAAATGTCCAGGTGGCAACCTACAAGAGATTTTTAGTAGCATATATTATTTATTTGGAGTTTTGGTACCAGAAAATTATCAAGAAAATGTTCATGTGAGTTTGGTGTTGGGTGCAGATCATCCTTAAATAGTTCAAGTGAATTATCTTTTACATACTCAAATAGACCGCCCGTATCTTTCCAAAATAACCATTTATCAAAGTCAATCATTTCATACAACGGGGCTATATTCCTATAATAATCTTTAGTTAACATTTGTTTTTTGGGATAAGACATTATATCCATAAAAGTCATGTTAATAAGTGTGATTTTTTTACTTTCACAAAACCACTGTACCCTTAGAAAATTTTCATAAGACTCTATGGCCATAGCTTCATCCGAAAAATAATACATAGCTAATTCTTGTTTTATTTGTGATATCTTTTTATTTGCAAAATAGGAATGCGGTGTACCCAATAAATAACCATCAATGTGATTAGATTTGATTTCGGATCCTGGAATAGTATCAATTAAACTCACTGGATTGGGTCCCAATGTTGATACTATTTCAGCATAATCAATTGTTTCAGCAGCAGATATGAACAAATCTTTACGATCTATGCCTGACCACATAACTATAACAGTTATATCATTCGAGTTTACACCCGAATTCAAAAGTAAATTAGTGTGGTGAATTGCACTTTTGGCTATCCAGCTATTTCCAGCACTGCTAACACCGCATACGTAAACGTTAGCATTTACTTTTTTGTTTAACTGTACTGCCCAAGTGCCACCGCATTTATCAGAAAAACTACATCCAGAGGTGACAATATGTTTGACCATTCTGTTATTTATATAAATAAACAATGATGACTAAAAAGAAAATCAGTTTTGTACAACCCAATTTTCAGCAAGGACCAAAAGAATATAATGCTTATTATTTGCCGTACTCCGCAGGTGTAATATTAAGCTATGCTTTAGCAAGTAAAAAAGTCAATGATAATTGGGAATTGCATCATTTGGTGTGGAGAAGAGAACCCATTGAAGAATTAGCATTAAAATTAAGCACCAGTGATTTGGTGGCGTTTTCAACTTATGTATGGAATCATCGATATAATTACAAATTAGCACAACTAGTAAAAACATTTAATCCCAAATGTTTGATTGTATTCGGTGGACCCGAGCCTGCAATAGAAGATCCTAGGTTGTTTGAAAAAGAACCATATATGGATCTAGTCATTAAAATGGAAGGTGAAGTAACCTTCAAGCGTATACTAGAAGATTTTGATTCAGATTTCACACACATTTCAGGTTTGTTAGTTAACTCCGCAAGTGGCATGATTAATACCGGAGACCCCGCCCGTATAAATGACTTAGATGAAATTCCTAGCCCATATATGTCCGGTATATTTGATAAAATAATAACAGAAAATCCTAACATAATATGGAATGCTACATTAGAAACAAATCGTGGTTGCCCCTATGCATGTACATTTTGTGATTGGGGCAGTCTTACATATAACAAAGTAAAGAAATTTGACCTACAGCGAGTATATGATGAACTAGATTGGATAGGGGAGCATTGCGGATTTGTTACTATCACCGATGCTAATTTTGGAATGTTTGTTGAGCGTGATAACATGATTGTAGACAAGTTAATCGAGGTTCAAAAGAAATGGGACAATTTAAAAAGTTTTTCAATGACTTGGGCAAAAAATCAAAAGAATGAAGTTGTAGATATTGTTAAAAAATTAATTACTGAATCTCCAAATTTTGGTCAAGGACTTACTGTAAGTGTGCAATCAATGGATCACGATGTATTAGAAAATATTAAACGCAGAAATTTAGACCAGCATAAAATTGATGAAATATTTGCACTATGCGACAAGAACAACATTCCAGTATATACAGAACTGATATTAGGATTACCCGGTGAAACAGTAGAGTCATGGAAAAATGCTTTTTGGAAAATATTTCGTGCCGGCAATCACAACGGAATTAATATTTTACAATGTCAATTACTAGAAAATGCAGAGATGAATTTATTGCAGAAAAAACTGTATAAACTAGAGTCCGTGGCTGTATATGACTACATGAGTGGAAGTTACGGTGACGCAGACCTTACAGAAAGTATTGATGTTGTAGTGTCTACTAAAACTATACCCCGTGAAGCGATGCTAGATACATTAGTATGGTCAAGTTTTGTACAAACTTTTCACATCAATGGGTTAACTACTTACATAGCTAGATACTTGGCTAAACAAGATATTGACTATTCAGAGTTTTATGAAAGTCTTTATGAATGGGTACAAAAGGACCCATGGTTCAAATTACAATTTGCAGAGACTCGTAGTTATTTTGCTAATTGGATGACTGCGGGTAGAATCAACCATCCCAAGATTGGTAATATTGAAGTGTTTGGTTGGAATTTGATGCATCGTACTACATTGTATATGGTCAAAGATAAAATGATTAATTACGTATTTGAATCTTTAGATAATTTTTTACAACATAACTATGAGTTAGAACCTCATTTAAGAGAACAATTAATACAGTTCCAAAGAAATTATGTTATAGATTATAGAGATTTGAGTTTCTTACCAAAACAACAAAAATCAGATTATGATTTTTTGGGTTATATTCAGGATGAGACTGGATTAAAACACACCTCAATTTATAATTTTGATACAGCAGAGGAAAAAGATATGAGTGAAGACCGTTTTTTAGAAAATATGTATTTTGGTAGAAAACGTAACTTTGGAAAAAATACTATTTCTCGTATATCAATTTAATTGTGTTAAAAAGGTAGTTTGATTTAATAATACCTGTTGATTGTAATCACATATTGGCTTAACATTAGTTAAAAAATCTGATAACATATTAGGTGATAATTCACATAATCTTTTTATTTCTGCTATTACTTTTAGCATTCTTTTGGAATCATTTAATTCTAAATCATAACTTTCATCTATCCACGGCGAGAAAGTTTTATATCCCAGTTCCCTTAATTTAATTAATGAATGGGGAGGAGATACTAATAGTGCAGGATGTTTATTTGCTATAGTTTTAAACACTTTTTCAGTTAAATGTCTACCAAACCCATGATAACTATAGTACGGCAATCCATCTTCAAATATATTACTAGTATAATAATTAGTTTCAGATACTACACTAAAATATGTATTTTCATATAGATAATCCGTAGAAGATTCTAATATTGCTCTATTTGTAACTAAATCGTTAGTATCAATATACAAATCTGGCATATTTAAGATGGCATGTTCGTTGTTTTTAAAAAGTTCAACTATTTCAGGAGTATTTGCATGACAACTTAACATATTAGCCCAAACAGTTTCCCATGATCTATTGTCATCACTTGATGCCATGCTAACATAACCCTCACTGAGTAAGTTAGTAGCATATAACAAACCAACTAATACT
>Ga0209191_1001216_pt1 | contig 17294 bp, 19 predicted proteins | sample S_130626_EF_Meta_FD_187320 | JGI IMG/M metagenome (GOLD analysis project Ga0209191, IMG submission 187320) | Freshwater microbial communities from Lake Simoncouche, Canada to study carbon cycling - S_130626_EF_MetaG (SPAdes) (version 2) | ecosystem: Environmental > Aquatic > Freshwater > Lake ...
ATGCATGATACGACAGTCGATGAGTGGGCTGGTGAGACAATTCGTCATAAGTGGAACCCCAAGGAACAAAGTGAGAAGACTGGCATTCCAATTCATGAGATTACAAAAGGGTTATGGCCTGCAATCCGGGAGTTTCTAGCATCTCATCCTGAATGGAGGATGCGTGAACGTTACACTAATAATAATGGATTAACAATTCTTGAACGTATTTAGATATCATCGATGTCTACCTCTTCTTCCTCGTCAATCGTATCGAACTCGTATCCTACCTCATGATTCATTGACATCTTTGATGCCAGCAATTGCGTTCCGTCTGTTGCATCTACCGCTAGTACACGTGGATCTACATTAAACTCCTTTGATATATCACGCATCTCTTCAGGCGAGAATACTGCCACAATTTCCAGACCAATCGATCCGCCAAGGCCAGTTTCAGCCACAGCCACAAACGAGCCAACATCAATCCACACTGAACGCTTTCCACGTCCACGAAAGCTTCCGCGAATTACGGCCTGATCGACCTTTCCGCGCGTCTCTTCACTCTTTTCAGACTTTTTTGTATAAAACACTTCCATCCGTCCGTCGCCCATTTTGCGTAGGACGCGTGCAATATGTACATCTTTAACGTTTCCCTCTTTGCGAAGATCATCTAGGAAATCGGCCTTGAACCGACGATTCTTGGCGCAGATTCCCGACTCCTTCTTTGCGCTGCGATTACCTGCATTCTTCTGGGGTGGCATTTTGTTGTGACTACTATCTTCTTTAACGAATACTTTAAATCCGTTTTGGCCTTGTGTAAAACGAATATCTAAAGAATCATTAATAGATTCTACAAATGTTACGCATGATTGATTTATTTGCGGGCACTGGTGCATTTAGTCGCGCGTTTGAAGATACTAAATGTGTGAAATGCGTCTTTGCCAATGACATGAACAAAGAATCGAAACAAATTTATGATCTAAACTTCGAACACAAGTTAACACTAGGTGACTTGAATGATATTGATGTGAATGATATTCCTGCACACGATATTCTCACGGGAGGGTTTCCTTGTCAGCCGTTCAGTATTGCAGGTCGCAGAGAAGGATTCAATGATCCTAGATCAAACGTATTTTGGAAGATTCTTGAGATTGTAGACAAACATTCTCCAAAATGTATCGTATTGGAGAATGTTAAAAATATTATATCTCACGATGACGGTAATACATTTAAAACCATTCGGGAAGAAATTTCAAAACGCGGATATACAATTCACTACAAGGTTCTGAACACATCTACTATAACCAACATTCCACAGCATAGAGAACGTATATATATCGTATGTCTGAAAGATAACATAGAATTTAATCTTGAGTTTAGTAGCGTCCAACATGCAGGCATTCAGTCCTGTTTAGAAACAGACATACCCTCTAAGTATTATTATACAGATAAGTCATCTACATGGGAGCTTGTAAAATCGGCAGTAACTTCAAAGAACACAGTTTACCAATATAGGCGAGTATATGTCAGAGAAAACAAGAGTAAACAGTGTCCAACTCTAACAGCAAATATGGGAAGTGGTGGACATAACGTTCCATTAGTTCTCGACGATAACGGTATTCGTAAACTAACTCCGCGAGAATGCTTCAATTTCCAAGGGTTTCCTCCATCATACAAGTTACCAGCTATTGCAGATTCCCATTTATATAAGCTTGCCGGAAATGCAGTATCCCTTCCAGTTGTTGAGCTTATAGCTCAGCGTCTGCTTCCTTTGTTGGCGACGGCGTAAATATGTCGTCAAATGTTCCATCGAATACCTTTTCTGTATATTCTGAAACCTGCGGGTACAACAGTTTCCAACCAATACGAGGCCGTCTACCTTGTTTTGCTTGGTCGTCAAACGTCTGCGTCTTTTTTACCTTGATTGATTTCCACACGTCCGACGATTTAGTTAGATTGATTTTGTAAAGTACAAACTTATCATTTAACCAGTTTCTTGCGTCTAAGAAGTAGATTACATTCCATCCGGATGTCGGACTAAATGACAGTGGACCGTCTGATGTGAACGTTTTACATTCTTGGACTCCCTCTTTCTTAGAAAGCAGATCTCCCTTGCATGCCCACGTAGAAGTCGTATCCCCTAGCTTGTGTATGATAAACTTAATGATATTTTCACTGATATCCTCAGGTATAGATGGCAATCTAAACTTAATACCTAACCGCTTCCCTGCAGACATTCGTGAATTGATATAATTCTTGTGCAAATTAAACAGCTCTTGCAATACAGTTTTACTGTAGGTATCTGACGTCGGACAAGATATAATTTCACTTTCATCTTCAGAGTCGTCTTCAGATTTTGGCACTACTTTTTTGTAGTTGGGACAACTCTTGCTACGGCTAGTATGGCCTTCTTGTTTACATGATCCGCATACAACACCTCCCTCCATATATATATTTCTCCGAGTAGTTGAAAGCCTATTTCTACGGGTTCTCATTTGTATATGTAAAACGAATATCGAATCAGGAGTAGATTGAAACTCATCAAAATGGCAGATCTATCGAAGCAGTATCGCAAGCACACGCATCGCGAGCATATCCTGGCACTTCCCGATACTTACATCGGAAGTATCGAGAATGCAATCGAGGAGATGTACGTCGTTAACGGCGAGAAGTTTGAGCTCAAACCACTATCATTTAATCCTGGATTTTATAAGCTATTCGACGAGCTACTTGTCAATGCACACGACCACGCGGTTCGTCTAGTTCAACGTAAGTCTACTCAACCCGTAAAGCACATCAATATTTCTGCAACTGAGAATACTATCACGATTCGTAATGATGGCGAGAGTATTGATGTCGAGAAGCATCCTGATTACGGCATCTACATCCCCCAAATGATTTTCGGTGAGCTTCTGACATCTACGAACTACGACAAGTCAGAGAAGAAGCTTGTTGGAGGTAAGAACGGCTACGGAGTTAAGCTAGTAAATATCTTTGCAAAGAAGATGACGATTACAATTGTTGATGATAAGCGTCATCTCAAATACATCCAGTCATTCGAGGACAATATGTCTAAAATCGGCGAGCCTAAGATCACATCGTGTAAACTGAAGCCCTATGTCGAAATTGAATGGGTACCAGACCTGTCTCGTTTCGGGTGGAAGACTACAATCCCTACTGAACTACTTGAGGTTATTCAGCGCCGAGTATTTGACCTCGCAATGACAGTCGGGCGTGACGTTAAGGTTACATGGTGCGACACAGCCCTGAAGTTTCGGGATCTCACATCGTACGCTCTCTGGTACCTGCAGGACAATGCACCCGTAGTCACAGACACTTCTCAGGTTGGGTGGCAACTTGCAGTTTCGGATAGTCCCACTGACAAGTTCTTTAGCGTGTCGTTTGTAAACGGCATTTGGACCCGTTCGGGTAAGCACGTCGACGAAATTACTAGTCAGGTAGTTGCTCATATTACTAACTATCTTGAGGCTAAGAAGAAAATCAAAGTTCGCCCCTCACTCATCAAAGACTCTCTTGCAGTCTTCATTAATTGCTCGGTCGAGAATCCGTCTTTCAGCTCACAGACCAAGGAGGTTATGACCACCAAGGTAACATGTAAGCTATCAGATGACTTTATGAAAAAAATCATTGCAAAACTAAATATCGTGAACAAAGTGCTGGAGTCGCAGAATGCTAAGGACGCAAAAGATATGAAGAAAACAGACGGCAAGAAGCAGAGTAAAATTACCGGCATTCCTAAACTCGACGATGCGGTTCATGCGGGAACATCAAAGAGTCACGAGTGCACTCTAATTCTAACCGAAGGCGACTCAGCCAAAGCTATGGCGCTATCAGGCTTGTCGCAGGATCAGCGAAAATACTATGGAGTGTTTCCGCTCCGTGGTAAGTTGTTGAACGTAAAGGATACATCTACGAAGAAGGTAGAAGCAACGGAAGAAATTGCTAATCTCAAAAAGATTGTGGGACTTGAGTCGGGAAAGAAGTACGACGACGTTAAGTCGTTGCGTTACGGCCGAATTCTCATCATGACCGATCAGGATTACGACGGCGCACATATTCGTGGACTGCTAATCAATATGTTTCACGAGCTGTGGTATGAACTCATTAAGGTTCCCGGATTTCTTGCCTACATGGCAACCCCCATCGTGAAGGCGAATAAGGGCAAGCAGACGATCAATTTCTATACCCAATATGAATATGAGCAGTGGAAGAAGACGCATTCTGGATGGAAGGTTAAGTATTATAAGGGATTGGGCACATCTACTCGCGAGGAGGCTAAAGAGTATTTCCAACAACTCAATGTTGTCCCGTATTCACACACGGGAGATGACAGCGACAAATCAATTGAACTGGCCTTTAACAAGTCTAAAGCAAATGATCGTAAGGAGTGGCTGAAGACATACGATCCATCTGCAATCATCCCTGCAATTCCCGAACTGCCGTATGAAGAGTTCGTAAACAAGGACTTGATCCACTTCTCAAATTACAATCTCGAACGGTCTATTCCAAATGTCATGGACGGACTGAAAACATCGCAACGTAAGATTTTGTACTCTGCATTCAAGCGAAACTTGAAGTCGGAGGTTCGTGTGGCTCAGTTCGCGGGTTACGTCTCCGAGCACTCTGGTTATCACCACGGCGAAGCGTCGCTGAATGATACGATCACCAGCATGGCGCAGGATTTCGTGGGATCGAACAATCTTGCTTGGTTCGTCCCACAGGGACAGTTTGGCACCCGCCTTCAAGGTGGGAAGGATTCTGCATCGCCCCGTTATATCCACACTTATCTCCAGCCCCATGTATCGAATCTAGTCCCAAGCGATGACTTTCAGTGTTTGAAGTACCGGGATGATGATGGTTTGCCAGTCGAACCTGAATGGTATGCACCGATCCTTCCTATGCTTCTTATTAACGGGTGTCGTGGTATCGGAACTGGGTACTCAACGTACATTCCGTCGTACAACCCAGCTGATCTGAAGGAGATGATTCTGAACTGGCTAGAAACTGGAAGCGGACTTGAGAAGAAACTTGTCCCGTATTACCAGGGATTTCAAGGAACCATCACTCCGTCTGGCGATGATTTTGTAGTTGCTGGCAAGTGGAATGTTGATAAGAGTGGAATCACAATCACAGAACTTCCAGTTGAAACGTGGACATCTGATTTCCGCGAGACTCTGGAATCGATGCTGACTGCAGGCAAGATCCGTGACTTTTCAGATACGTCTACGGATGTAAAGATTCAAATTCAAATTAAGACAGATGACTTGTCGCAATTTGAGAAGCTGTTGACGAATAAAATTAAGCTTTCAAACATGCACGCGTTCAACTCGAAGTGCGTGATTCAGAAGTATAGTTCTCCTAATGAGATTTTGGCGGAGTATTGCAAAGTTCGTCTGGCATTGTATGAGACGCGCAGATTGACTATTTTGGAAACACTTAAATCGCGCATTCCATATCACGAGAATGTTGTGCGTTTCATTCAGCAGCAATGCTTAGATATGCCTGTTCCCGATTTACGTCGCAAGACTATGGAGCAATGCGATACTATGCTGGAGGCTGATAACTTTGCAAAGATCGATGGGACATTTAACTACCTAATGAATCTGCCTATTGCATCACTTACACTAAAACACGCCCAGAAGCATGAGCAAGATCTTGCGAATTTGAGGGACAAAATTTCAGAAATGGAATCTACTACATCCAGAAAAATGTGGTTTACTGAACTTTCGTGTCTTAAAATCTAATGGATCGTATTCCGAAGATATTTGTAATTAATCTGCCACATCGAACAGATCGACTGGAAAGTATTAAGAAGGAGCTTGAGCGAATGGGATTATTGCATAAAATGGAGATTGTAGAGGGAGTTATTATTAATGTTGGTCCACGTGGAAATGCAGGATTATGTGAGGCTCGCGCACGTTGTTTTGAACTCGCACAGCAACGGGGGTATGAGATGATTATGGTTCTTGAGGATGATTGTAAATTTTTAGTTGATAAAGATACCTTCAACAATCAAATTGAAATGTTTTTAAACACAGCCCCTCCCGATTGGAATGGATTGTGGTTTGGATCCTTTTTCTCAATTACTTACGAACAACTGGAAAATAATCTGAATTGGGCCACAACTGACAGCTTTGGCCAGGACACTGCTACTCTTATACATAGCAGATTTTACTCTAAACTAATCGATATGTACCGTTATTGCAGAGATAAATATATCGAAACTCACGAGGATTGTTATATTACAGATTTTTGGTTGACGCATAATAAAACGCAAATATTTGTATTAAAGGATAAAATCTGTGCCCAGGCAGATTGTTTTAGTGATAGAATGTTCATGAATATGTTCGGTGGAGGTTCAATACCCTTATGACAATATCTTTAGACGATTGAACTGATTAGAGATCGGGAGTGCGGGTTTGTTCGCTAATATACTGCTATTGCGACTTGCATCACATACTTCCGTAATGGTCTGCGTAATACCCGCTGCATCCAATTTGGTTTGTGCATTTGTTACAAAATCTGCCTTCTGAGATGCAACATAATCCGTCCAGTTGGATGCTGTTCGTAATGTCTTTGGTGTGCCTGCAGCGTCGTATGGTGATAGTACCGCTAGAGGTGTTTTATAGCAGGATTGGGATGGATTTGGAGGTGATATATCCTTGTTTAGTGGGTATATTGCCGACGTAGCGGTTCCATTTGGACTGGTTGCGTTGTTGGTCATAACTCCGTAACCTTTAGCGCCATTTATGCGCTTGAGGCGAATCCAGTCGCCTGCACTTAATCCGCGAGTTCCGTCATTGACATTACTAGCCATTTATCAATTTGCCAAGGTAAAAAACCGAATACGATTTCCTTCACGCTGTCCTATCTTTAGAAGTCTCTGCGTATCTTCAAAACTAGGGGCATCAAATACCTCGTTTGTGTCAGGATCTAAGATGATTAGTATACCTTTAACCTGTACTTTCTGTAGCCGTCGTGTTCGGCGTGTTATGTTTTTTAAGTAGAGTGTATCGCGCTCTTCAGTCATTGTTGCAGGCTTGAATCCTAAATCGTCTGGAGTATAAGTCGTGTCGAAACGCATACACTGAATAATTGGCTTTTCTTTTGCGTGAAGTTTACGATGAATCTCGCAATCTATAGCTGCCTGTTTCAACAAATGCGTAACCTGTTTTATCACACGCGTCTTCTCGAACGCAACTTCGTATAAAAATTCATCAGAGGTCATGAACGTCTCCTGTGGTGTTTCGCCTTCGTACCTTTTTAGTATCATGTCATTTCGTCGAATACTCACGATATTTGGTCCTTCAGCTGTAACACTTTGCTCGGGGGAAAACACGGACAAATACATTTGGACCTTTACATTTCGCTCGTCTTCAGGTAGATTCTTATGCGAGTTGATTCGAATAGCACGACCAATTACCTGATCTATGCGAGCAGGGTTCCAGTAAGGTTCCATGATGTATACGTTTCGGGTTCCCATTAGCGAAATACCTTCAGCGCCAGCCGATGAAGCCATCATAACACATAAGCGCTTCTCCTTTATGCTGTCTTTGAGTGATTGAGGAAATGTGTCTTCATAAGACTCGTTGAAAATCTGGAGATACAAATTACGCTCTTCTTCCGGAACTTCGCCGGAATAAAACGCAAAAGCAGGAATACCTGGTTTCATTGATGGATCTTCTTCCCATACCCCCGACTTCTTCATGATCTTGTATGCTTGAAATCCGTGATGTTCCAATATTGCAGAGAATACGCCAAGTCCTTCGAGCGATAGGTACTGAGAATAAACAAACTGGTTCATAATTTTTCCGTTCATGTTTTTCTTCAAATCTTTGAGAATTTGTAACATCTTTGGTGAGTATATTGCCAGTGCCTTTTCCGATAAATATTTCTCTCCATTATCTCGTAACTTTTGTAGGATTTCAGGCTTCAACGGGACCGATTCTTCAGTTTCATTCTCAGTAACAGGTGCCTTTAACTCTGGCGGAATCGCATAGTTACATGCTAGACGGGACAACATACGGAACGAACTAAAGTTTTCGTTCATATCCGGTCTCCGACCCTTGCGCGATTCCTTCTGAATTTCATCCCATCGAATTTCAAGATATCGCAAAAACTGTTCTTGAGATAGTGGAATCTTCTGTAGCGTCTTGTCCTCATCAATTCTTTTTGGAACCAGATTCTCTGCAGCACCCTTGAAATAAGATACAAGACCTTGAATTCGTCGCTGGAATAACATTGCGTTCTTAAAAGTCAACCCATCCAGGAATAACTCTACGAAATTTTCGTATTTAGAAGGCAGGCATTCAAGTTCATCAATTGTTAACTTCTCCTTCTCCACAATCTCAGTGCCTCCAAATTCAGATTCAAACTTGCTTTTCCAGGAATAAACCCAGTCTCGAATATCTGGTATATATTTTTCATCCTTTTGGTACTTCACTGCAATCCGGTCACCTTTATCGTTGTAAACACTAACGAAGTCTGGAGGATTGCGGGTTAGCATAAGCGATCTCTTCACAGAATTATATTCAATCGTATCTACATCTGGCATCTTCTTCAAAAAAGATGTCATCATTCCTTCGTCCCAGGATATAGCGTTCTTCGTTGGAATTATCACTCTCTCGATAGGTCCACGTAGCAGATTCAATAATACAGCAATTTCGTTGGGGCGATTAATGATCGGCGTTCCGGATAGGCACACCACCTTACAGCGCTTTGCGTGATAAATTCGGTCGTACAACTTGCGTTTTGCTTCGCGATCATTCACGACGTTTCCTATCAAATTGTGCGCCTCGTCAATAATCACAACCGTATCATCGAACTGAGTGTTGTTATCGGGAGGCAGAATATTATCCACATTCCGAGAGTTGATGCCATTGTAGTTAATGAACGTGAATCGCTGATTCAGTACATCATCAATTTGTTTTTTAATAGCATCCTGCGTCTGCTTGGGGAGTGTGCTGAAGTTTGGGGCACGACCTTGTATGGTTACAAAATACCGGCCGTGATTCTCTAGAAAGTCGTCTGAGATTCCGAGATTGCTGGCTTCGGTTCTGTCTTCCTTTACATTTCGCTGTTCCCAGTGCTGTTCGTAAGCATAAATCGGGTCACCGCATTTACGGATCTCAGTGCGATAGTTTGACTGTAGTGAGGCCGGAAGCAGAATACAAATCTTTCTGGTTGATAGAAGAGATTCGGCAACTGCAATAGAAGAGCAGGTTTTTCCCGAGCCTAGACCATGGTACAAAAGTAGACCACGATAAGGTGTTTCAGTTAAGAGGTATTCGCGAACTATCTTTTGATAAGAGAATAGTTCGCGTGTTTTTGATTCGGGTTCGGTCTCTTTGTCTCGGTATTTTAGGAACAGTCGTGTGACAAAATCCGAAAATCCCTTACGGTTTGGAAGGACGTAGTTCATCCTCTACTTATTTTGGCATAGGAAATGATAATGGAGGCGATTGTTAGTAAACACCCTAAACTTTGGATGGTTGTCATCTACTTGTTCATCGTGTCTGCATTCTTATATTTACGCCCGGCGGTTGCATTTGACCGGGATGGAAACCCCCGCCCATTTGGAACGGGTGGAAAGCATGCAACGGTATTCCCGGTGTGGTGGTGGATGTTCGCGATGGCGGTAGCATCGTATTTAGCTGTTGTTTATATTCTGGATTATTCGCTATAAAAAGGTGGCGATGACACATAACTAGTAAATTTAATCCCGATGCATATATTTCATCTATACATCCACATTGGTGTTGCGCTTGCTGAATCGGGTTCATTTACGCCTTGTATATGTAATACTTGCCTTCTTTTAAAACCGCGTGTTCCTTCATAAACTTCTCTCGATCGTCACAATTGCGATTCAGCGATGTTATATATTTATAGTTGTATTCGCTACTTCCCTTGAAAGATTCAGGATGATCAATGTAGATGGATTCTGTCTGTCGCTTTGTCAAAGGATACAGCACAACTTCGGGCGTTCCTTCTACTCCACGATCGTCTTTTGCAAGAGGGATATATTTCGCATATTTCTTTAACTTTCCTTTCTTTATTGACAGCATTAACCTGTCGGCATCCTCCTTTGCAATTGCAGTATAACCTACTATTTGTGGAAATTCTTCAATGAATGAATCTCTAAAGCAAGGATCTGCCTGCCTGCTTTTGAAACAAGCTTTCTTCAACTCGTCGCTATTACACGGAAGTAGGAAAGGTTGCTTACTATCATAGCGAGATGTGCGAGTATACTCCGATGGAGAAATTAGTGATACGATGGTTAGCTCTTTTGTAGTGACACAAGCTTCTATACTCATTATGCGGTCATACCATTTCACTGAATCAATCGCGAATGGGGTATAATAAAAGAACACGTTATAGTTCGGTGGAATACACAGCCTTCCTCCTAAATCGCGCCCAACATAATCCATTTCTGTATGCTGTGTGGCTCGAAAAAGCAGAGTTCCTTTGGGTATTTTGATAACGGGAATCTCGGTTTCCTCAAACTCTATTGTCTCCATTATTTACTGCGTCCGATGAAATTGCCAGTGAAAGTGTTTCGGGAATGTAGTCCGATATTGAAAAACTCCACGTTGGCTCTTTGGTTCCTGGAAGAAGCTTCTTCTTGGGCTTTCCAGAGATTTGAGCACATACACTTTGATCCATCTGGTTGATTAGAAAGAATGTGGGAATCCATACTGAAAGAACTGTTATCCATGTATCATGGGTGATCATGAATACTGCAGAAGGGAACAGCGTCCACAAACTTCCGTATTTGAGTGTTTGAACGAAACTTATGGTGTTGCAATTCATAATACTCACAAGCATCGCGACCATTATGCCTACTATAAAGAGAGCACCGACAATACCAACTATCATTCTATTATTTTCAGACAAGAGTTTCAAATGTCCGGAGCGCATTCTCGATCTCACTGAATATTTCCTTTCGTTGAGTGTAGTACGGTCTAACAAGCCCACGACACTGGTCGAACGTCTTCCATGCTACGAGTGATACCTCGCGTTTCTGCATAGGAGTCAGTTTCTGTTCTAAATCAATAACATTTGAATCAGTTAGAAGTCCGATGAAATATATATGTTTATACATTACGCCATTTGTTCCCTTGAACGTCTCTGAAAACTGAAGGTTCCTGCATAGAGTATACAAATCGCGAGAAATATTTGTCTCTTCAAAGAACTCTCTGACGGCGCAATCTATATCTGTCTCCTTTCGCATTCTACGCCCCTTCGGAAATCCCCATTCAGGCTCATCGTATACAGAACGATGTTCGTATACCAGTCGCCCTCTATCTAGCGCTTCAAATTTCTCCTTAGCTTCAATACACTCTTGAGAGTTGACGTCGCGCCCGTTTCCCCATAGTAGAGACCATAGATGCGAAAAGGGAATCTCAACTATGCGTCTCTGTTCGTCTTTGGTCATATTCGTAATCAGATTGTGGATGTATGTTGAATCCAGTATATCATACTTGCCACGGAGGAATTCCATGTACGAAATACTATCCTTGCGTCTCACCATCAATACTTCAACGTCCTTGGGGTTCACCGGTAGCTTTATGGGATCAATGTTTCCTTTCAAGAGCAATAGTCCGCAGGATATTATTGGGTAACTGCATGTTCTAAAAACGTGTCCGCGCTCTCCACAGTTATTACAAAACATGGACTTAGGATCCATTTTTCTACACTTACTATAAATGAGCGCACAGGCGTTAAATGGAACATCGTATAACGGATACAAAGGAAGTTCGAGTGCGTCTAATCCTTCTGGCGCAGTTCCTACACGAGATGCGTCTGACGTAACACGTCAGATCAAAGAGCAATTGTTGTATCTGAATAGCAAAGATACAACAACAATCCGTAAAGATAAGTCATCGCTAGCCGTAGGTGGCCGTCCACAGATCAACCCTGCAGGTGTCAACCATCTTCCTGGAAATTCAGAATGGGCCTGGTTGCCGTATAGCAATCAGTATCGCTTATCATACTTTTTTGGTAAGATGAAGTGTATTACAAATTGTTCTGATGGATTAATCAATGGATTATTCAATGGTAATGGTCCAGTGTTGCCGGGTTCAATGAACACTACTCCAGAAGTAAATCCTATCTCAAATAGCGATCCTTTGCCTTCTGCTATACGTTCAAGATTAAGTCTTATCACATTTTTCGTATGGCGCTCAACTGGAAGTAGTTTTACGTATACAGGTGGAATATTAAAAGACGGCGACAATGTAGTTACTAATGCAAATGTCGGAACTGATATACGTGGTGGCGGCGCTACCAGTATATCAGATTTCTCTTCAGTCGTTACCACAACTCGCAACAGTGTTATTGCTGATTTAAATCAAACACTGGGCAGTATTAGTGGCCCTAAACGAGATCTTAGATTTTCTTTAGCTTCGCCAGCCCCCGCTGGCTCGTATAGATTAGTAGCATCCCTTACCGATGATGGTAAACTAATCTTGAGTATTGCTTCATCCGGCGATGGAGGAGCGGCAGGAGCGCCATATACAACAGGACTTGCAGCTAACGAGAGAGTTGGCATATTCTTTGGCAATGCTAACAATGGTTCTACGGCTTTAGGTGCAACATCTACTCCTCCAACAGGGGTTAGTGGTTCAGCTCTAATTATTGGTCCAGGCCAAACATCCATTACTGCACCATTCCGAGTTGGTGGACAGTAAAAATCTTTATCTAATGCGACTGGTTCGTAATGTATTTCGAAGTCTGTCGCGTATTTTCAGTCGACGTGTTTTGCTTGTTTCAGTTGGCACGTAACTGAAGAAATATTTGAGATAATTTCGCGATGTTTTATTCCCAGAAAGTTTAGAGTATACGTTTGCTTTATGCATCTTAATGTCAATTAATGACTCCTGATGACCAATACAATCAATTGGCGTCAAGAGTTTGTATCGTCGCTTCACATCTCCATTTGCCATGTCTACTAGATGTTGGGCAACACACAACAGGCGATCTTCCGAAAGAACGTTCCGAGTGTAATGATCTCCATAAATCATTGCAAAAAAGAACTGGAGTAATGTTGGTATACTAGCTACACGAAGCCCGGTGGGTGTCTTATGAAAGCTGTAGCAGGCGGATGTTTCAAATACGCGAACTATAACGTGTCCATCCTTTGATATGTTTGTGTGCGGGGGAATTACTTCTGCATAGGCGGTGTGTTCTTTGAGGTCACCGTGTACTACAGATTGTATTTTGTCTGCAACTATGCTACGTTTATCGGATAATATATCAATCGGATACTCCCATGTTTGATTGTTATCGTGTATACTTGCAGCCGTAAAGCCAAGTAAGATAGCCTTATTTTTAGTAATAATATCGTTTATCGACCTTTTCGTTTCTGGTTCTAAAAGCACTTTCTCATCCTTAGGGCATTTGTTAGCGACCGGATAATGTTTATTTAGTAGCAGAAGTCGTTCATACACCTTGGTCCAACGCGATACATCGCCCTTTGGTCGCGATAGTTCTAGATAGATAGACATACGCAAAAAATTTGGTGGGACGTAAGATAATCCGTCCTTTTCGATCTTATTCTCCCATAGCTTTTTGAATAGTTGTGGACTTAAGAATGTAATGTCAGCAATTCCAATGTAGTCTGCAAACACCTTAAATGTACCCATATGCGAACCTGGCTTTACCTCGACGCTCTTATACCCTGCAGACTTGATACGATCTGCAAGTTTCATGGCATGGATTTGGGGGATCTCTGAAAAGAAATCGTAGTCTGGTATGTCGTACTTTGGGCTATAGAATTGATCCTTCTTGGGAAGCAGATTGTTAATTGCGGTCCCGCCGTAGCATAGTAGACGATGGGTCTGTAAGAAACGATGAACAATTCCTAGTAACTTTTTAACCAGCGGGTCAGACGCATTCTCCCTATTCATATTTTGTTCTGCTATTTCTGATATGCGCTCTATCTCCTCCATTAAGTTTTTATGTGGAATTATTTTACCTCTAAAAGCAAGGAGATGACAAAGCGTCCTTCTAAGGAAAACGCTCGTCAACGCAAATGTTCGGAGGATATGACAGACTCGGCTCCGCCAAACAAAAAGGGGCGATACAATCTTAGGGATCGGAAGCCGGTGAAGGATAAGACAATATGGGTAGAAGATGATACCCTCGAAGATTCTACTCAGTCGTCGCAATCGGATGATGAGGATGAACCTATGCCAGTTCAGATAAACATTACATTTGGTATTAATCCCACCGAAAACGAGGACGAAGAGGAAGATGAAGAGGACGATGATAATCTTCTCAGCAAACTATTTATGTCAAAAAGCAGATCAAAAACGTTCGCCAATCCTCAAGCAAAGACTACGAAAGCAGATGCCATACCAATGAGCCTATCTCGCACTGAAAAGAAATATTATCAAACATTAGACCCCACAAAACGTAAGGATTTAATGTCTGTTATGCAACGGATATCGGCCATGACCATGAATGAAGGCGAGATCCCTTATAAATTTCAGATTATGAATCTTCCTATTTCCGATTACATGAAATCACTAGTAATCAAAAAAATTGATGCATTGGAGGAGCTGGGTGGTGATACAAGTGGTGCGTATAAACTTCGGACCTGGGTAGACGGGTTCCTTCGTGTTCCATTCGGCAAGACCGTGCCTCTACCTGTATCGTTCGAAGATGGCGTCCGTAAATGCACGGACTTTATGGTAGATTCGCGAAACGTTATGGACAAAGATATTTATGGAATGAATGGCGCCAAGACTCAGATCATGCAGTTAATTTCGCAGTGGATTGTCAATCCGGATTCTGTAGGCAATGTTATTGCGCTTCATGGACCACCTGGAGTGGGTAAGACCAGCTTTGCGCGAAATGCGATTGCGTCTACATTGAAGCGTCCATTTTCGTTCTTTACGCTTGGAGGTGCGTCTGATGTTGCTAATTTTGTAGGCCACTCGTACACATACGAAGGTTCTACATGGGGACGTATTGCTGATTCGCTTATGCAGTGCGGAACAATGAATCCTGTATTTTACTTTGATGAACTTGATAAGATCTCAAATACGGCACATGGAGAAGAGATCGCAAGTATGTTGATCCATATGACAGACCGATCGCAGAATACGGAATTTCACGACCGATACTTTGCAGGAATAGACTTTGATTTGTCACAGTGCTTATTTGTGTTTTCATTCAATGATATCGAAAAGGTTCATCCCATCTTGCGTGATCGCATGAACATCATAGAGTGTGGATCGTATAACGAGAGTGATAAAATCCAGATTCTAAAGAAGCATATTTGGCCACAGCTACTCGATCGTCTGCGATTCAGCGAAAAAGATATCCAGTTCGATGCAGACGCAATGCGGTTTCTAATTAGCGAATACTCGGACAAGGAGCAAGGTGTTCGTAATTTGATTCGGGCAGCTGAGACAATTGTTACGCGTTTAAACATGCTTCGGATATCCAAACACGAAACAATGAAGGAATATGATTTTTACATAGACGTATCGTTTCCATTCAAATTGACTTCTATTACAATTCAAAAGTTATTGCAAGAGAAGAAGACAAAGGATTCTGAGTCTTGGAGAACGATGTATACTTAGTCATTTGTATACGCGAGTAGAGTTAGCGCGACTAAACTCATTGCAATTCCGAGCCAACGCAGGCCCTTGATTGACTCTCCGAATATGAATACGCCCTGAAGGGTTACAATAACATTACTCATGAGATTCCAAACCAAATTTGTTACGACCATTCCTTCATAAGTCATTGCTCTAAGAAAGATCAGTGGTTCAAGTGCGTATATTATCATTGCAAGAGGAACACCTACGTTCCAACTTATAGTCTTTATGCTAACCATCTTTAGCAAACCCATCATAGTAATGTCGATGACTGCCATAGCTGTCCCAAACAGGATTGGAGTCAATGAAAATTGTGGCATTTGTATAAAACGGATTTAAAATATACGATTAGTTAATGACATGAAAATGTCATTTGAAAGTATGTTTAGATTGAGCATTCGGTTTATAAATGAGACGTCTTCCGTGAATAAAGACGAGCTTATATATAGATATTTGGACAAGGTGCATTCAGAGTTGAATGTTTCGTATGAAGTCATGAAGAAGTTACTAACATCTATGAGCATACAGTTTCCTAAAAAATATAATTGTACTATTTGTGAGATGGATATCGTACATAATCCTCATTACACAAAGTGCGAAAAATGCAAAGACTATACTCACATGTCATGCAAAGACAGAAATAAATTCTGTGGAAACTATTGCCCGGTTTCTACTTCAAAGCCTACAATTGTAATATAAATTCAGGCCATTCTCGTTTTGTATACGTAACAATCCCTCTCTGCTTCATCTTTGATTCGATATAAAATAGACGATATGATTCAATAGGGTCAGTTGTTTTGTATTCTTCAGGCATAGCAAGTCTAATCGGAGTTGTTTTCACTGCAGGGATATCGAATGGTGGATTACAAATCAACCATTCAATATGTTTTTGAGTCTTGTGTAATTTGTTGTATCTGAATGTGAACTCTTTGCATAATTCGATTGCCAATTCGCATAACCACTCATAATTTTCGATACTCTCACGAACCCAGATTGAACACGGGTGATTGATGTGTGTCTTTTTGTAAGCGAATTCAGGAACTTCGCACGGATTCAATACCCAATGCGCGCAATATAATAATTGTGCACATTCCAGGATCATCTTGACAACATGTTTATCGCAATGATAAATTGCCGCTATATGCGGGTCCTTATCTAGAAAGAATATGTTCATTCTTGTCTGCTAAACCATTCTCTCGAGTGTATGTTTCCGTTTTTCCCGATAATGAAAGGAATAGATAATACTAACACTGCTATGAATCCAACAAACACAATAATATGAACGTCGCTATTGTTGATATCCCCACTCAGATTGGTAACATTTATCACTCCACTCATGTTTATGTCCATTTATATTTCACTGGCAAAAAGTAATGTGCGTTTAAAGTAGAATGCGCCCCATTCTTCCGAAAGAGATAACTAACAAGTTGCCCATCGACATTATCAAGCATATATATTCATATGTTCCTCACAACGAAAAAGAAAAAGAAAAAATAATAAGTCATTCATGCAGAAAAGATCTCAAAGCAATAGAGAATCTTAACTTAAGAGGTATTAATAACATGTACATGCGAGGTTTGGAAGAAGAGGGGTTGTAAAAGCAGAGTGAGCATTGTGATGGGGCATGTCTCTGGTATTAGATTCTGCTATTAGATGTATGTCTCTGCTATTTGATGTGTGTCTCTG
>Ga0209191_1001220_pt1 | contig 17269 bp, 30 predicted proteins | sample S_130626_EF_Meta_FD_187320 | JGI IMG/M metagenome (GOLD analysis project Ga0209191, IMG submission 187320) | Freshwater microbial communities from Lake Simoncouche, Canada to study carbon cycling - S_130626_EF_MetaG (SPAdes) (version 2) | ecosystem: Environmental > Aquatic > Freshwater > Lake ...
CTGGGACTATGCCTTTGAATTCATCAAAGATCGCATTGACAACAAAATGACTCGCAGGGCTGAACTTGAACTCTACAGAGTCGTCAAAACCCCATTGATTGATGATGATGATGAACTACGCAAATTGCGTACCATTTGGTTGAAAAACGAATACAAGGGGGACAAATGAGACTCAAACACACTATTGCCGCAATCCTTGAGGAGAACCAAGATGAACTTTTTTGCCCGTTTTGCACAAAGCCTAAAGGCGATGAGATCGACTGTTGCGACCAATCAGGAAATTGGTTCAAATTACGCTACTTTGATTTTGATACCCAATTCAGTATTGCCAAAACAATTTTTAACTTACAGAAAGGTGTACCCGACCAAAAGACTGATGGACAAGAAATCTGAGTTTGTTTACACGAACTCAATTCATACAGACATTTCAATAACATTCAAGAAGTTTAAACAGGAGTGAATATGAACGAAAAAAGCAAAGCCAACATGGGCGTTTACAAGAAACTGGCTGATGCCCGAAAGATGATGCGGTCACGCACATTAAAGAAATCAGGACACAACAAATTTGCAGGGTATAACTACTTTGAACTTGGTGACTTCCTGCATCCAGCACTCGAAATCTTTGACCAACTCGGTCTGATTAGCATTGTGTCGTTTACCAAAGAACAAGCAGAACTTTGCGTAGTCGATATAGATGGTGGTGGTGAGATTGTCTTTACTTGCCCCTTTGGTTCTGCGGCTCTCAAAGGTTGCCATGAAGTGCAAAACATGGGCGCTTGTCAGACCTATAACCGCCGTTACCTTTATACCCTTGTGCTTGAACTTTTAGAACACGATGCGCTTGATTCAACAACAGGTTCAGGCAACATCGAAACGATTGATGTAGGAATGATGATCGACCACTTAGCGGCTATTGAAGCTGCATCAGCTTTAGAGGAACTCAAAAATGTATACAGCACTGCTTACTCTGCTTGCGCTGGTGATAAAAATTGGCAAAAGAAAGTGATTGATGCCAAAGAAAAGCGTAAAGGAGCATTGAAATGAGTGATATTGAACAAGGCACACCCGAATGGTTTGCACAGCGTTGCGGCAAAGCTACTGCTTCTCGTATCTCTGACATTGTTGCCAAAACAAAGACAGGCTACAGCACCAGCAGGGCTAACTACATGGCGCAACTGGTAGTCGAGCGTATGACAAACCAAGTAGCAGAGTCATACACCAATGCGGCTATGGAATGGGGTATTGAGAATGAACCCTTTGCTAGAGCCGCATACGAGGCTAAATCAGGCAATATGGTAGATCAGGTAGGTGCTATTGACCATCCACGCATTACCATGTCTGCTGCCTCTCCTGATGGCTTGGTGGGTGATGATGGATGCTTAGAGATTAAGTGTCCCAATACAGCAACCCACATTGACACACTACTTGGTGATGAGCCAGCAAAAAAGTATTACGACCAAATGCAATGGCAAATGGCGTGTACAAACAGAAGTTGGTGCGACTTTGTGAGTTTCGACCCACGAATGCCTGAACACTTACATTTGTTTGTCAAAAGAATCGAGCGCAATGATAGGTATATTGCAGAACTCGAACAAGAGGTTATCCAGTTTCTCTCAGAAGTGGATGACAAAGTTAAAAAACTCAATGAAATAAAGGTTTAAACATGGAACAGCGTGATAACTCAGGTGTACTTTTTAAAGAGCAAGACAAAAAAACACCAAATCATCCCGATTACAAAGGGAACATTACAGTCAATGGCAAACCCTACTGGCTGTCAGCTTGGATTAAAGAAGGCAAAACAGGAAAGTTCATGGGGTTAGCAGTAAGCCCTAAAGAAGAAATGAACACTTCCTCACCAAAGAGTAAGTCTTCCATTGAAGACATGGATGAAGATATTCCATTTTGATGTTTTACAGAATTAAGGGGTGAGAGAATTGCATCTTGTATATGTGTTTGTCTGCAATTCCCCTTATTAGTCAATTGCAGACAGTCGACACAGCCTTCCAAGGCACAAATCTAACCACAGGGTGAATATACAGAGGTGGTGACAGCGGGAGAGACTGCATTTGTAAGTAAGTACACACTAACATGGATAAAAAGTTCGATAAAAACTTACACGAACAGTACGATAAATTTGGAAAAGACAAAGTTATTGCATTGTTTGATAAGCACTACAAGATAAAACTTGTAGAAAATGAAGACATTTATGGTGTGGATTTGGTCGCTTACAAGGATAACAAGAAGATAGGTTATGTTGAAGTTGAGGTAAGGAATTCATGGAAGACAGATTTATTTCCTTTTGACACACTAAATGTTCCAGAGAGAAAAAGAAAATTATTGATAAACAACATGAAGACGTATTTCATTTCGGTTAACAAGAATGGTTCAATGGCTTTTATTTGCACAGCAAAAAGAGTCTTGGCATCAGACTTACAAGAATCAAAAAATAAATATGTTGAAAGTGGAGAGAAGTTTTTTAAAGTAAATTTAAAAGATATGGTGTTGATTAAACTAACTTAACAGGAGTTGATAATGGATTTGTTAGACAAAACGCATTTTGGTGGTGAAGTGAAGAAGTTTTTTGATTTACCAATATTTAACAGGGTGAGATGTATCGACCCAGTAACCAGCTATGAAGCCGCTGATGCTGCCAAAGACTTGGCCTCAAAGCACTTCAGCACCATTGTGGACTGTTTAAAGGCTTATGGCTCGCTTGGAAAAGATGGGATAGCCAGACATAGCGGGTTAGAGGCAAATCAGGTTGCAAGGCGTTTAAACGAGTTGCAGAAGATGAACCTGATTGAGTTGACAGGCAGAACAGTTAAGTCTTCAGCAGGGCGTAATGAACGTGAGTGGAGGGCAGTCTAATGTGGGATGTACTCGTAACTTTTATGTTAATGGCTTTTGGCGGTTTTGCAGTGATTGCCTTTGGGGTCATCCTTGTTTGGGTACTTTATTTCCTACAAAACGAAGTTGATAATGAATGATTGACCGACTTATTATCGGTATAGTTATGGGGGTGTCAGGATGGACTAATCTCTTTCCTGATACACCTAAACCTCTGACTTCTCCACAATTACAGGCAAAAGCAAAAGATAAATCTGTGAGTGAAGTGTGTGAAAAGCCTAAGAAGCAAAGTAAAACAATAAAGCAATTATGTAAACGATGGGGTAAAGATGATTAAGAAAAACGTATTTGATTGGCGAGGAGAGCCTAGTATTTGGACAAGAGACAAAGAACTTAGGCAATTTGCTGCTGGTCAAGCCTTTGGTAAAAACGCAAGAGAGCGTATTGCGTTGACAGAAAAGCGTGATTTTTTTATCTATTCAAAGGCTAAAATTGGTAAATGATTCGCAAGATAAGAACCTTCTACGGCAGACGTAATGGTCAACGTGGCAATAAAGTAACCACTGTAGACCGAGGTGAAGCATGGCTATGTGAGAAGTGCGGGGAAGTGATCTTCTTTGAACACCTTGTCCCCAAACACTTCTGTAAGACTCAAATCAAGCCTGTAGTCCATTCAGATACTGAGTCTTCCCTGCCACCTTAACAGCAGTCAATTCCTGCTTCTTAAGGTTATTAGGGTCATAAGACACATGAACCCAACCAGAGTCGGGTATACCCTGTGTGTAGAATTCAAGGATTAGTTGTGTATAGTCCAAATTATCCATAATCCATTGGGCAAGATCAGCATTGGCAATGCCAGCAATCTCAATATCAGCGGCTTGACCCTTGCAATGGTCTGAAGTCTTAGAGCCACCAACAGCAGCATTAGACTCAGGGCTACGATAAGCTGAATTAATAGTCACAGACTTGCCAAAATGCTCACGAACAGGCTGAAGCACCTTTTCACACAAAGTCTTCAGATTGTCAATGGCCTCATCATCAGGTGTGTTATCAATCCCAAGGCGGGTAGCAGTGTCAGATTTCGTTAGTTCTTTCAAAGAAAAATTGGCTGATAAATTCATTTCTTTAACCTTTCGTTGTAAAAATTGATGGATTATTGCTAGAGACTGTCATAAATCAAAGATACTATTTTACTTGGCGATCATGCCATAACAAGGGGAACATCATGTACAAGATTGAGATTGACATTGCAGATTGGGATTTTGGTTCAGACAAGGTGACTGTTGAGACAATGGAGTTTGACAAGATTGCAATCATTCAGGAATTCATCGAATTCCAAAAAAACCATGACTGGTGCGTTGACTATGACGTTACCGAAGACTACGAATATCAGTGCGATGAAGAAACTGACGAAGAAGACGAAACCGACGAAGACGCAGAATCCGACGAATACGAAATCGGAGAGATCGTAGAAGACGAAGATGGCTTAGTCTGGGAACGTGTGGCATAATTTAAGTGCAGTTGACCTTAACAGGGGGGTCTTAGGACTCCCCTTTTTTTATTCAATATCGTGCTCTGCTTCAATGTCTCTAGCCAACTTACGCCAGTCCAAACTACGTCTATACAAGGTATAGATACGTTCCTCAGTTAAGGGTTCAGAACGTCTGTTAAGCCTGACATTTGCTTGCGCCAAAGCAAGCTGAGTTTCATGCAAAATGTGATGTAGTTCTTTTATTTCAGATCTGAGATAAGCTACAAGGTCATACGTCATAAACCTTGCCCCTAAACTCAATTTGTCCATCATCCCACTTATGCACTAACTCAGGCCAAAGCAATTTCCCATTATGAAATGTCAGTACAGCAAACCCTGATCTCCAATTGACAGGCGAATCTTCTAGGTAGTTGACAAACTGAGGGCCATCAGTCTCTGCCAATGTGCCTGTATCGACCCCAAACCTGTTGCCGTTGTAGTCAGCATAAGGAGTGACTTTGAGGCTGTGTAGATGCCCTGTAACTATGCTTACACCAGCATTGACTGTATTGTTGTGTGTGGCGTGAATGCCACCTTTCCAGCGATGTTTAACAGCTACTTCCTCGGTAGGCCAACAACTCCAGCATGGATGCCAAGCAGGGAAATGGTCTTTCAGAGAAAAGCCTTTGACTTGCTCATATTGAGGGGCATTGGCAGCTAGGCGGTTCTCAAACCTTGCGTCATGGTTACCAAGTGTCCACACTAGGTTTACATTGTGTCTTGCTTTCTTGGCGGCTTCTTCAATCTCACCCATTGCCAATTCACAGGCTTTCAACTCTTGTATTACCGATGGCGTTGAATCCCATCCAATACGAGGAAAACGGCTAATACTAGCGCCATCAAATATATCTCCATTGGCAATAACAGCCTTTGGCTGAAACTCTTTAATTGCCCAAAGAAGTCCCTTATACGCCGTTGTGTGGATGCTAGGCCAGAAGTGAGCATCACTAAAAACAATAACAACGCCATTCTCTATCCCAAGTTCTTTTCTTGCTGGATTTTCGGGTTTGCTTAAAGTAACAGGTAAAAGTTTTGGGCTAAGAGATTGTCCAAATTTAATTTCTAAATGACGTCTACGTTTTTGGATTGAACGTAAATCCATGTCCATAATTTTTGCAATTACAGATGCAGATTGATGTGTTGCCCATAACTCAAGAAACTCTTTGTCTGATAGTTTTGTCATGACAACTCCAGTGAAGTTGCCCTAAAGTAAACTAAATCAATGACAACAGCGTGAATCTTAACGTGATTTGTTCAAAGTTTGATAAACACTGTTGTAAGCCTCTATGCAAGCGTTCAATTGCCTGATGGCTTTGTCTCCATCGTCTGTGATGGCGACAAGAGATCGAGCAAACGCTGGGTCAAGTTCGGTTGTTGTTTGAACGCTATCTCCGCTGGTAATGGGGGCATCTGAGGCGGTATGTACGGGGCAGACGGGGGCTTTGACAGAAAGCCGCAACTTGAGAGCGCCAGACTCAATGTCAGAATTGCGCTTTTGTTGAGCAAGTTTTGCATCTTGATTTGCCTTTTGAAGTTTAGTAGATTGGGTCTGAACAGCAGTTATTAGGGCTTGTTCCTTCACCCTAGCTTCAGCATTTAGTGCAGCAATTTCAAGTTGTTGACGAGTAAGTTCATCATCTGACCCCTTGTAATAACCGCTACCAAACGACCCAACTACCGCCATAAGGATGCCCAAAAGCACCCAAGGATTAAACAAACTCATGGCTTTGGGGGCTCATCGTTGTCAATGGCTTCTGCCTTGGCTGTAGCTGTAGCTATTGCCTTGACACCAGACCTACCAGCAACACCACCCAACACACCAGTGATGAACACCATAATGGTGCTGATTTGCTGTGTATAAACCTTGTCTATTGGAGCCATTCCAGCCATCGGCTGAGTGACGTAAGTTAATGCGTAGAGAAACATGGCTACAGAGCCAAGAAGAATCAATATCAAACAAACAATCACAAAAGCCCACACCCTAGCTTCAATTTCTTCAGCAGTCATGCGGTTATTAGGTTTGTATCCAACTGTAGGCATCATTTCTTCTCCTGTTCGGGTTTAACTAACATCTCTGGACAAGTACCTGTAGCAGTACAGATTGGGGGTTTGCACTCTGGCTCACTCCAGTTCTTTGGGTCTTGGCACTTGTAGCGGAAGCGGTCATCACAACCCGTCAGCAGTACCAACAGGATAGATAAGCACCAAATACAGTAAATATTCATTTCACCTTCTCCCTTTCCTTTTGTTCAATCTGCCTTCTGAGTTTCTCAACCTTCTGAACCTGTTCTTGTGCTTCATTCTTGGTTTGCAATATATCCATGTAAAGCATACCCAAAACAGGTAACAACAATACGACAAGAACACAAGCAGCAATCCATCCCACTACGTTCTCCCAATCTTGCTTACCAGACCTATTACCATCCATAGGTATATTAGGAATAGGAAAGTTACCAACAGGTATGCTTGCTTTTCTGCTAGGAGACGCTCCCTTTCCTTTCGTAGCCATGATTCTGCATCCCGCATCTTCCTTGCTTTTGCTTGCTCCGCAGCAATGATGTCTCTCATGCTGAACACTTCTGAATACAAAGCACCCATCTCAGGTGGAGATTGATAGACCATGCACTCTCTGATCTGAACTACCAACCTTTCCATCTCTTGCTGTGCCAAAACCCTGTTTAGGGCTTCTTCCATCAAGTTCACATCATCAGAGAAAACTACAGTCCTAGCCTTCTCCTCTGACTCCCTGATGTGCGCTTCTAACTGTTCCTGTAACTTGAAGAACTCTGTTAGGTTCTTAACGATTTCAGCTTTGACTTGAGTTTCGTCAACAGCAACATAGTCAGACTTTTTAGCCTTTGCCACAGACTTTGCAGTTTCAGGCTTGGGACTACCGCCAAATAGTTTACGCAACGACCCCCAAAATCCTTTAACTTCTTTGCCAATGGCAATAACTTCATCAGCAGTGCGCTTAATAGAGACAAACTGTTCTTTAGCTTGCTTATAAAGGTCACAGCCAGCTTGGATGTTTTTGACCAAACCAGCCGCAAGAAGACAAATAGAGATTGGATCAATTTTGTATCCTTATTGAACAGACAACTGAAGATTGTTTCTCTGTGCTTCACGCAACAATGCGTTAATGTCACCAGTAACTCGCTGGAATGCTCCTTGGTCACCAGAGGCTTGTGCAGCATTTGATCTTTGAATTAACTGACCTAATTCTTGGCTAAATATGCCTTGTCGCTCGTCTTTGTTGGCGTTTACATTGATATTTTGAGATGGCATTGGCTGATTAGACAATTCTGGAGGAATAATAAATTGATCTTCTTGTGTTGCAGGCAATTGATTTTCTTTTCCAAATGAAGACATTTGACTAGGGTTTGGCGCAATATCAGGCTGAGTAGTAGTGAACTCAGGAGGAATAACTATATCTGTAGGTTGACCTGCTTGTTCTGGCAATTGATTCGATACAACGCTACCAGTCACTAAAGGTCTGAAATCATCAAGTGTCTTTGCAGATAACATGACTGCTCTACCAGCACCAGTATCAAAAGCAGACCTAGATATAGACTCTAAAATCCTATTTACTGGTGTAGCCATCACCGCAGACCCAATCGGGCCACCAAGAGCCTGTCCAGCCGCCATACGCAACATTTGAGTACCAGTTTCATCTAATCCCATACCAGTTGAACTTCTAGTCAAAGACTGAGATAGGTAACTAAACTTATTCAATAAGTTATCAAGATTTTCATCTACAAATGGCTGTAGATTTTGTTTTCTTGATTGCAAAAATGTTGAGAATTTTATTGGATCAAAGTTTCCAGCAGCATCAGTTGCCTCTTGTCTTGCAGTGTTAAATGTATAAGCTGCCACATCTTGCTTAACATCTGCTGGTAGAACCTTTGAAATCAATGATGATGCACGTTTTGCACCCTCTTGACCTGTAGATTCATTTGAAACAATTTTTCCTGCAAGTTTTGCTATGTCTGTTTTAAGTTCTCCAGAATTTGGATCACGAATCATAGAAACAGCCATATCAGCATCACGCAAAGGAACAACATTGTCACGCCAGTTATTCCTAGCCTTTGTCCATGCTTCTGCAATATTTGAGTTTTGTGCTGCTTGCGTTCCCCATGTGTCAATGTCTTTATCCATTGCTTCAATAACATCACCAATTTTTACAGCAGATTGACTACCTAACTTATTTTGTTGTTTGGCAGATTGCAACGCATCAATTAATGCTTCTCTAGTTTTTCTAACTTCAGAGAATGTCAACTCAGGCATTCCTTTAACTTCTTTAATTAATGGTTTTCCAAATTCATCAACCAATAAACCTGCTGGTTGTTTAATTTCTTCTTTAGCTAATTTACCAGCCATTGCATTTAACTTTGCCTCTAATGCTGGCGCTTCTAATTTCTTGAATAAATCAGGATAGTCATTGATGATTTCACCAACTTTTGTCCTTGTTTCAACTGGGTCAATTCTTGTTAATCCATTTTGTTTAGCAAGTGTATCGACTTCATTAAATAATTTGCCGCCTTCTGTTGTCGCATTTTTATAATTTGACTGAATAGCTTTTGCTATGTTTTCTCCAGCTTGACCACTATATTGTGCGCCACCAGTAATTTTTTCTTCAATTACATTGCTTGCTTTTTCAAGTTCTTTAACATTAGATTTAAGTTTCTTAGCAGCACCACCGCCTCTTGATTTGCTAACCGCTTCAGCCGCCCTAGTAACTTCACTTCCAGTAAAGTCACCAAGTAAATTAGGAGTTACACCTAATGAGGCAGAAGCCTTTTTTACGGACTCAATGTTTGACTTAAAGTCAAAGTTAGTTATCTTCTCTAAAGGTCTTGAAGCAAGACCAAGAACAGCAGTAGTTCCAGCAGTGGTTAAACCTGCTGTTTTTGCTTGTTCTAATCTATCTTGTCCAGCTTCAGTTGGTTTTGTAAAATATTCCCAAAGTCCACCAAACATACCTTGTTTAAAAATTTGTGCAGTTTTGCTACCAGCACCCATCCAGCCCATAGTTGACGCTGGAGCCGCAATCATCAGTTCTCCAACAATTTCTCCAGCAGAGCCAAGAACTTTATCGTCATAACTTAATTTTGCAGGTTGTTTTGCAATAGCCGCATTAAGTTTGTCTAAGGTTTCTTGACGAGTTAAGCCAGCCTTTACACCTAACTCTAAAATTGATTGCATCAACCCTTGAGCAAGATCATTGGCTTTATTAACCTTTCCTTTTTCAAAGTCAGTTAAATACTTGTTTTGCAACTCACTTGCATTTGTTGTATTTTGAAAAGAATCAAATAACCCCATGATATTTATCCTTATTTGATCTGATTGATTGAGCGTAAATACTTCTCAATTTCTGCTCTATTTTTCTTTGGATTTGATTTCTGGAAAAGTTGTATTTTTTCTTCATCAGAATAAGTCTTACCTTGGCCTTGAATAGGTAATTTAGATGGTTGTGGCACAGAAGGTCTTGAAACAGGAGCCGCTTTGGGTGGTTGTGCTTTTGATGTAAGAGTTTGTTTCTCGACTTCTAATTCTTCTGCAAGACTTGCTTCAGCCTTTTGCAAATCACGAATAGCTGATGCCATTCGATCAGAACTTAAGAATGTAGTTGGTGATGCAATTTGATCTTTTGCACGTTTAGCATCATCTTTTGCTTGAACACCTTTTGCCGCATTTAAAACAGCATTTACTCTAGATGTCAAAGCTCTTTCTATTTCATCTTTTTTAACTTGATTTCCAATAGATTTGCCACCAAAAATAGGAGGAATAACTGCCCCACCAAAATCCCAAGCATTAGTTGCCAAATCATATTTAACTTCACCACTTTGAATACTTGTTAAAAATCTATCTAATTCTGGTTTTCTATTTTGTATTTGTTCTAACTGCTTATTTATATCAGCAACATTCTGAATAACCACTGGAGGCAAAGTTCCTGTAGTAACTTGCTCAACTTTAGGGCCTCCTGATGGAGGTGCTATTGGAACTCCAGCATTATCTGTAGTTGTTGTTTCTGGACTAATAAACTTTTTAAATGTCAAAGGAAATGCCTTTGATGGGTCAGTAGCAGGGTTTGTTACCATTTGTCCTGATGCTGCGTCAAAGAATGATCTTGGCTTGGAAAGCATTTGTGCAGACATATTTGCATCAGCTAATTCTTCTCCAGAAACTTCTTTTCCATTTCTAAGTTTTGTTTCAACAACTCGAAGATTTGCAATGTATCTTTCATCTCCTGTTAATTTTGGAGGAAGACCCGCCTTTAATGTTTCAGCCTCACGAAACTTAATCAGTGCTTCTGATTCTGCGCCTTTACGTTTTTCTTCACGCAATGCTTTAGCTCTATCAGCATAAGTAATAGCCAAAGGCATATTACCAATACTAGCTAATTGTTGAGCAACAGCTTCTAATGAAGCAGGGTCAGCAAGATTTGCAGATTGAGCAATTTGTTGAGTACGAGCAATCAACTGCAACTGTGGGTCTTGACCACCCAAAGCACCGCCAACCCCTTGACCTAACTGGTAACCAGCAGTCCTAGCACCTAAAGCCGCTTGTTGAAATGGGCTTAGTTGTACTTCTTGAGCAGCACGATTCTGAAACTGTGCTAACTGGTTTTGCTGGTACTGTTCAGGAGAGGTAAACAATCCTAAGATATCTGATGCTGCCATTGTCTTTTCTCCTTATGCTACAAATTGTTGAACAGGCACAAATTGTTTTGAAACTGGGTCATAGGTGTATTGCTGTTGCGTTGGCTGTGTATTGCCAAATGCTTTGTTTACTGCACTGGCAAGCACAGGACTGTTTGCCGCACCAGACAAAAGGTTTCCACCTAGAGAATAAGCATTTGCTGGAGCCATTGTTCCTGCCGCATTGATGATTCCTTGACCAGTTAATTGACCAACATTAGCATTAGCTGTACTGACCTTTTGACCAATAGCAGTGCTTAAATCCAAAGGCTGTTGAGCCAATCTCTCAAGTCCTGACGTTACATCCATAGGGTTAGTAAATGGTGCAAGAGCCGCTGTTTGACCAGCATAGTATTTACCTTGCAAACCAGCACCAGTATCAAACAAACCAGCACCATAAGTTATGCGGTTTCTAGCCTCTTGATCTGCATTTGCCGCAAGAACCAAATTGCTTTGAGCCAATGAGTTATAGTAAGCTGCCATCTCAGGATTTGTATTCATCAAGTTACCACCTTGAGACGTAGCAACTCCACCACGCCCTGTTTGAAACTGTCTATTTCGTAACTCAGCAAGCTGATTTTCTCGACTAGGCGCAAGTAAAGCCGTTTGTTTAGCAATGTACTCTTGTGCCGCTTGCTCTGGTGTCTTAGCAAGGTAGCTTTGACCTAAACTAAACAAGTTCTGTGCTGCACCAGTTAAAGGAGAATAAGCCGCTTGTGCGCCTTCTGCACCAGTTAAACCTTGATTAGCCAATGTAGACAATCGGTTTTGGTAACCAAGAATCTCAGCACTAGGTGTATATCCAGCACCAATTACATTACCTTGGGCATCAGTTTGAAAGTTAGATGAACCAAAGCGAGTAGTTACGCCAACAGGTCTAAACCTAGCCGCATCAGCCGCAATTTGTGCCGCCCTTATCTGTGCATCTGCTTGTGTCTTAGCAGCATCAGTGGCTTGATTAGCAGTTAAAACAGAGCCAGTAGCGCCTAATATACCTTGGATAACAGATGGTGCAAAAGTCTTTAAAGTATCTACTGAAATCCCAGTTGCTTTTGCAATGGAATCCAACATACTTGGAGTAATTGTACTACCAGCAGCAGAAACAACAGGAGGAATGCCAGTAGTTGCGGCAGGAGTAACAACAGATGGCGTTGCACCAGACAAAGGACTACCGCTACCAACAGGAGGAGTAGACGTTGGAGTAGGCACACCAGAAATTGGTAATGCGGATGTAAGACCAGTAACTCCTAATGCGGCAGGAGTTAATCCTGTAGCGGCAGCAGTTGCATTTACTCCAGCCGCACCAGTGCCAAATCCAGCCAAACCACCTGATGAACCACCGCCAGCCAACAATCCTGCTTCTGTTGCGCCACCAGCAGTTAATGCGGCTAATGGTATTCCAGTAGCTGCCGCTGTAGCCGCCGCACCCGCAGCGCCTGTACCCATTCCAGCTAATGTTCCACCAGTCGCACCGCCTGCCGCACCAGCACCGCCCAACAGACCGCTACCAGCCAAATAATTAGCACCTAATCCCAATGCAATCATCGGCCCAAAGTCTTGAATAGCGCTGCTTAAAAAATCACCAAAGCCACCATTACCATTGGCATTGTTATCAAAAACTCCATAATCAATAAGCTGTCCTTTTTCATTTATCAATGGCCTAGCCATGATGTTTGGCTGATTTGGGTCGGGGATTAATTCATAGCCTGTTTGAATTGTCAAATGTTGAAAATTACCTTTCTCGTCATATTTGCTAACAAGTGGCTGACCCTGAAATGTTTGATTGGTAGGTACTGTGTAGCCTTGAACTTGCCTACCACCGCCCATGCCTGTAGCTGGCCCAAGGTCTGCATATTGTTTAAATTCATCACTAACTTTTTCATAGGCTGGTGTTACGCCACCATAGCCACCAGTACGATACTCTGGAACGGTAATTTTTGGTAGGTCTTGAGCAACGGCTTGCGCTGCTTCAGGTGCTAACGCTTGACCTAATGATGGCAATGGCTCTGGCTCTGGCGCAAATTGTTGCCAAATTGGGATTGGCTGCATCCCATAAAACTCACGCAAACCAGTTTGAGGATTTATCGTTCCAGCACCACCCATAGCCCTCAACATTCCAGCTTCTTGAGGATTGATGTGGGCAAGCATAGTGTCGCCATACCTACCCTTGGACGCTAGATTCTTGTATTGATTGTTAAAAAGACTTTGCATTTTTTATTCCTTTAAACAGTTCCATTTGCTATGACATTACCAATCACAGTCAAATTACCAGAGGCATCAATCTTTGCTATAGGGGTTGATATATTGTAGATATACAACACATTCGATGCTTCAACAAAAGAGAAGTTTGTAAATGTTCCATCTGCCTTTGAAGCAATAGCTGTTTGGATATTTGTGAATTCTGTATCAATCTCAGTTCCCTTGACAACCTTAGAAGCATTGCCAGAAGCAAGGGCATCTTTTGATGCAAAGTTGGTGGTTTTTGTGTAATTAGCCATATTTATTCCTTAACCAAGTTTTCCATTTTTAGCCTGAATCTCAATCTTCTGAATACTCACAGCAGCACCATTTATATCAATTTCATACGCTGTTTGCACAACTTTGCCAAATCCTGATGCTTGACCTACCAAAGTCCCAATCTGGATGCCTGACGAATAGTACGCCACAGGAATTCCATTTGCACCATATTCAGCAATTCCATATTCTGCTACTGTAGATATAGGAATAGTTGCTTGTGTTGCGTAATATTGTGCAGAAAAGTCATACGACCATTTAATAGTAATTATCTGGTTAGTTCCACCAATTACCACCACAGAAATCTTCTTCAATATAGATGTGATATTTTGATCGCCAAGATCAGCATAATTGGTGTAATACTGAAAGCGATAGGTAGAGGCATGGTCAAGGTAAGTGCCATACTTACCAATATACCCATTCTTACCAATCAACAAGTCACCATTTCTGCGAGACAACAATGCAGTTGGTTCAATGCTATCCCAAGTCGTTACCCTAGCTGAACCATCTTGCAACTGCGCCTTTGTATCAAATACATAGACTTGTTTTCCAATAGGAAGCGTTAAAAGGTAAAACGCATTGACTTCAGAATAAACAGCTTTGATGTTAGATTTTGTTTCACCAGATACATAACCCATCAAGTCATTACGCACATTTTTAGATAAATCACGCAAAGGTGCTGATTTCTCTTGAATGGTACGCATCAGACTACGAACACCAGAGTTAGACAAGAAAACAATGTCTGAACCCGTTGAAATTATGGTATCCCTTGCTAAACAACCAATATTTCCTATAGTGTCAGACAAAGACATTGTGGAAGGAGTTGTTGCCCCTTGATAGACCAATATCTGACGACTACCAAAGATAATTAAGAAATTGTTGTGTGCGCCAAGTCCTACGATTTGATCCGAACCATTAGGCCAAACCCGTGAAACATCCAAAGTACCTGAAGTCCCACCTGTCCAATTATGACCCGTAAGCAAATCAGAAAAGCTAATTGTTACATTGTCTGAGGTTGTTTCTGCCACCCATAAGCGACCAAAGGCAGATATAGCAATGTTTGCCAAAGGTACTGTACCTGTGTAACCAGTCTTTTCAGAGACTCTGCGAAATGTGGTAGTGCTTACAGTAGGATCGTAAATTAATGGATCAAATCCTGATTGAAAAAAATATGTAATTCCATTTAAAGATGCACATTGCCAATTGCTTGCCGTAATAGTAGGAGCAGTACCACCCCCACCATAAGTCAACTCTGTAACTGTATTTGTAGAACTGAGTTTAAATAACTTGTTGTTGCCAGCAAACAATACAGTCAATGTTCCATCAAGCTGCACAAGTTCGTGGATGACCTTTACATCATTTGCGCCAAGATTTCCACTTGAAGAATTAACCCTTGAGTAACCTTTGCGAGCGCCAATACGTCCATATTGGTCAATCACGCAATTAGTGGCAATCGAAGCATATCCCGCCTCTAATGTCAGAGGAGAGTCTTGAGTGTTTAAGCCAAAAAAACCTGGGGCCTGAACACTATAAGTCTGCAAGTTTTGCGTCATACTGCAACAAACTCCTGATTCTCAGGATAGCGAGTGCCTTCCAAAGCAATGTAATCAGACAACATAGCTTTATATAAAATGTATGCTTCAGATGATGTCAAACCACCATCTTCACCACGCTCAATTAAGGCACGGGAATAGGCATTCTGAACCACTAAAACGTCAGGAACAAGCACAACAGTTGCATCTGATGCTAAGGTAGCCTGTGGTACTGTTAAAGCAAACTTGATTGTGTAAACACCATCAGGGATTGGAAAGAGATTTACTTTGGTGTCATAGCTTGCATTAACGCCATCAAAAGCAAATTCTGTAGGTATTGAGTTAACAAGTGGCGTAAAGTTTAGTTTGCGGTTCATGTCTACAAAGCTGATGTTGATTAGTCCAACATTGCTTGTAGTATTGATTACATCCATTACTTGAAACTTCTGACCAGCACCTGTCAAAGCATAAGATGATGTAGATGCTGATGTTGTAACTGTAATGGTTTGACCCAAAACATTCCAAGAAAAAGCATCTTCAATTTGACGCTTGGCATCATTAACAAACTTACCAATTAGTGTTGAGTAAGATGTTTCGGTAACAGTAGCTACTGTTGTCTCACGCAACCTTATGAGGACATCATTTACAAGTTCTAAATAAGTCATTGTCTTGTTAATCCTTCTTCTTCAATAGTAATTATTACTGAAAATGTAGATGCCGACTCAGATTGTGCTTTAAGTATGTCACCTTCTTCCATCACAAAATAAGACACACCACCCCAATCTTGTGTAGTTTTGGTAGTTAAAGCGGTTTCAAATACAAGAGAATAGGTGGCAGATGCAGAGGTATCTGTCCAAGAAAAAGAAATATGTTTTTGCGAACCAGTATTAACCGCCCGTAGCAATACCACCCTTGCGTAATACCCTTTTGGTACTGTGTAGAGGCTTGTCAGCGTATTTGCTGTAAGGTTTGCGCCAACTGATAATGCTCTCATTTCGCTTTTGCCTTGTTCCTTGCGGATATAGCTTTAGCTTTTGCCTTTGCATCAGCCTTTGAGGTTGCACCCCATGCCTTGAGCGAAAGAAGCAGTCTTGTTGGTTCACCATCCTTGTACTCAGGGCCATCATTGCCACCCATACGAGCCAAGAAACTTGCTCTGCGAGGGTTATCCCCCGACTTTACTGGCGGCTTCAAATTTCCACCAGTTTCCTGATTATAAGATGATCTGCCCTTGGCATTCAAGCCGCCTTTTGGATTTTGACCAGCTTTTGTTTGCCAAGTGGGTGTTTTCATCTACTTCACCTTTTTAGGCTTCTTTGCAGTCTTTGCCGCTTGTTTGAAGTCAGCCGCTGTAGGTGCATTCTTAGACCCCACCTTGTTCATCTTCTCGCCAGACCCTGCCTTAATACGAGCCTGTTTTGCATTGATGTTTGCGTATAGTCCAGCCTTCATTTCATCTTCCTCTTTGGTTTTGTCATACCAGCTTCAGACAAAGCAATGGCAACAGCCTGTTTTTGGTTCTTAACAACTTTGCCAGTTTTTGACCCTGTATGCAAAGTTCCAGTCTTGAACTCGTGCATTACTTTGCCAATCTTTTTCTGAGCCATTGTGGGTTTTTTCATAAGGTTGCTCCTTAGTACATTATCTTGGCAGTGATAGTGCCTGTAACAAAAACTGTGCAATTTGCTCGTAAATACTTTGGTGCATTTTGAACAGTAACTATGCCATTAGCGGTCAATGCAGTTCCTAAAGTTGACCAGTTTGTTCCATCAAGACTACCCTGCAATACAACAGTAGCTGATGTAATGCCTGAAACCTGTAAGAACGCTGGTTGACCAGAATCAACTTGAACGGCTATTGATGCACCAGTTGCACCAACAGCGTCCAAAAGTGTAATGGGTGATGTTAAAGATGCCATTACTTACCCCTTGAAGATTTCTTCATCATGTTAGTAGCAGTTCTGCCACCACGCATAGGCATTGGCATTTTTGGCTTACCAATAGCAACCATGATTGACACAGGAATACCCTTTTTAGCGGGTGTTTTAGCAGGAGTTTTGGGTTTAGCTTTCATATCAATCCTTTGTAATTGAACCACCAGATTTCCAAGCATCACAAGTCCTAGCTGCCGCACAAGTGAAGTGAAAT
>Ga0209191_1001221_pt1 | contig 17264 bp, 27 predicted proteins | sample S_130626_EF_Meta_FD_187320 | JGI IMG/M metagenome (GOLD analysis project Ga0209191, IMG submission 187320) | Freshwater microbial communities from Lake Simoncouche, Canada to study carbon cycling - S_130626_EF_MetaG (SPAdes) (version 2) | ecosystem: Environmental > Aquatic > Freshwater > Lake ...
AGAGTTCAAACCAAAGGCGGTGATATGTAACGGAGATGCGTTCGATGGAGCGTCTATAAGCCGACATGATGTAACTGACCAACCACAAACCTCAGTCATCCAAGAGTTAAAGGCTTGTCAGGGTGCATTGGGTGAGATTGAGGAAGCAGCTAAAGCTGAAAGACATAATGTAAAGCTACTGTTTACATGGGGCAATCACGACATTCGATTTGGTAATAGATTAGCGCAACAAGCACCACAGTTTAAAGAAGTGCAAGGGTTTAAGCTGACAGACCATATCCCTGAGTGGGAGTTCTGTTGGGCAGTATGGCCTACTCCTGATTGCATCATCAAGCACCGATACAAGGGTGGAATCCATGCTACTCACAATAATACGGTTCAAGCGGGGGTCAGTTGTATAACGGGGCATCTTCATTCCTTGAAGGTCACGCCATTCTCTGATTACAACGGCATTCGGTACGGAGTAGATACGGGGACTTTGGCTGAGACTGATGGCCCACAGTTCACCTATGCAGAGATAAACCCAAGCAACCACAGGTCAGGTTTTGCCGTGTTAAACTTCTTCAATGGTCAGCTTTTATGGCCAGAACTCGTTCATAAATTTGATGAAGATCAGATTCAGTTTCGTGGTGAGGTTATTGATGTAGGTGCATTTTGAGTGCTTGGCTCATCATTGTCACAGGGGCAATCTATGCCTATATCGCTGGTGAACAGCTATTAAAAGATAACCCACATATGGCTATTGTCTATGCGGGTTATGCGTTTAGCAATGTGGGGCTTTATCTGTTGGCAAAGTAATCTCCCACTCTCGCTCGTTCCTGCCAGAGTTTGATCTAACTGTGTTACCTGTGAGGTTTATAAGACCTATGATCTTCATCTCGTTTAAGCGTCTAGCGACTTGATTGCTATCTAGGTTGGTCAATCCAGCTATGCCGTCTTTACCTAGCGCACCGTACTCTTGTAGGCACTCTAGGATAATTTTGTGGTGCTGAGAGACAACTGGCTTTATGGCCTCTGCTGCCTCAAATGAAGTCTCTGGGTCTGTTTTTCTAACTCGTGGAAAGTTAGGAAACATACTGTCAAAATACTTTTTATAGTCCATTATTTTCTCCTTTGGGTGGAGGTACTCGCTGCGTCCAAGTTCGTCCGACAGAATTGTCGCAAGGCATCCGCTTTCCCTCCGTTAACTTAAAATGGCGCATCATCCTCATAGACAACCTTTTTCTTAGGTTGTGCAGGAGCATCAGCGTTCTTGTTCTTGATAGACAAAGACATGAATTTATTTCCGTCCTTGCTGACCTTAATCCAAGCAGATAGCCAGTAGTCAACACCCTCTACGTTGATGCTACCTTTGTAGTCAGGAAACTTAGCATCGTCCTTGCGGTCATTCTTGAAAAGACTACCTCGATTGTTGTTGTCGTATTCCATATTTATCCTTTCGCATTTTTCAATGCACTTCTTACTTTACTAGGAAGAAGCGTCCACAATGCTATTTTTTGTTCTGCATCTAAGTTCTCTTTTTCCAACTTAACCCAAGCTACTTTAGGTTCACCTTGCTCACAGGTAGCAATTAGATCAACTGCTAACTCTTTGAGATAAATCTGATCTTCTTCTGGGATGGTATCCATTGCACCCTGAGTAGGTGTAATGATAATCTTTTCTTCCTTGATGGGTGCAGAGGAGTCCAGAGCGTCATGCTCAACGATCTCCATTGCTGTAACCCAAAGGTAGCGTCTGGTGTAGGTTTCTACTGCACCAAGGTTCTGGATGGGATGGCAGCCCTTTAGGTTAGCGTCTGCCATTGGGCTAGTGATAACAATGCTAGTGCCATCGTCTGTGTCTGTGATTGTCAGGCTTGCTATCTCAGAGTCGTAGGAGACTATGCCACACAGACCAAGTTCAAAAAACAATGAATTGATTGTGGGGATAAAGTCACCAAGTTCAAAGTAGCTGTAGCCAGCAAACTTATTGTGACCAGACTTCTTGAGTGATGCGTGTTGCAAGCGAATTCTTGCTTCCATTAACTTCTTATGTACCATTTGAATTTCCTTGAGTTAAATATTCTTCAATCATTGCTTCTTTATCTTCCTCGTATAAATCCTCGAAAGGTACGAAGTGGTTTTCTCCACAGCATGAGCCGTAGGTCTTAGGTTCAGTACAGTAGCAGCAGTATTGACAATCACCATGTGACAAATCATTAATTGCGTCTTGTCTTGTCATTGGATTCTTTCGATAGGCTTTGCTACAAGCCATTTATCACCTAAGTTGCGTACTGACTTCACCCATTGCTTTTGGTAGCCTCTAATGACCTCTGGAGGGGCATCGTAGCTGGCAAATATCTTACGAACGTGGGTTAGGAATCGTGTGTTCATTAGCCTCTCCAAGCCAACAGTACACCGATACCGCCAAAGATAACGATTGCCAATGTCCACTCAACTAGCGTTTGAATAATCTTACTTTTCATTTGGTTCTCCTTAATTGGGGGACTAAGCCCCCTGTTATTATTAACACCAGCCAAGACCTAAATTGACTGGGAAGTTTTCGTTAACGCTTACATATTTGGAAGTTTCTTTATCCAGTTTTTCAAATGCTTTGCGTGCTTCAATTTCTGTGTCGAATTCAGTTTTCCCACCATTTAATTGAGACTTAATATCTGCCCTAATCAATTTGCATTTGTGCATTACATTTGCTCTGATTCCAGTTTGAGGTGCGGTTAAAGCCACTTCTTCCCAGACCTTATCTTGGCTGACTGAAATACTCCAATAAGATTTACCAATTTTCATTTGCTTCTTTCTTAATTACCCACTTACGTTTTGTTATGGGCTGATGTAAGTATATCAAACTAAACAGATGGGTCAACAACTATTTTCTAGGTGTTTTCCCTAATGTTGTATTTTTTTCTAAGGGTTTTTACTAATTGTTTATTGTGTAAAGTTTGCTATACTTGGGTATGGACAAACAAACTGCTATCACACTTGCAGGCTCACAGAGTGAGCTAGCTAGAATCTTTGGCATAACAAGGGCGGCTGTCAACCATTGGAAGACAATCCCTCCGCTACGCCTTTACCAATTAAAAGAACTCAAACCAGAATGGTTTAAATAAGTTACAATGTTTTGAAACACGGCTAGGTGGGGAGTAATTATCCCACCGAAAAGGGTTCCCACTTTTTCCCCTGCCGAGGTTTCTTTGCTTTTAAGTGGCTTATAAAGTGGAAAAAATTATGGCTACCAAAGTCGATATTTGGATGCCGCTATACATAGCGGATTACCTTTCTGCAACCTCAAGGTTGACCACAGAACAGCATGGTGCATACCTCTTGCTTATCATGGATTATTGGAAAAATGGCGCACCGCCTGACAATGATCAGGTTCTTGCACAAATTACAAAACTGTCTCCTGATGCTTGGAGTAATGCTCGGAATATGCTTAAAGTATTCTTTCAAGTAGAAGATGGCTTGTGGATTCAGCCTCGAATTGAATCAGAGATGGTTAAAGCACAGCACAATAAACAAGTAAATGTTAAACGTGGGAAAGCTGGCGCTGAAGCTAGATGGAAGGAAAGAAATGCTCCAAGCATAGATGAAGCATACTCGGAGGTATGCTCGGCACATGGCACATCATCTTCACCTTCACCTTCACCTTCACCTATATCTTCAATTAAGAAACAAGATACTAAAGTATCTTTGTCGGCAGAGGGTCTGCCAACTTGCCCACATCAAGATATTCTTTTGCTTTACAAAAAGCATTTGCCACACTTAACTCAGCCAAGGGTTTGGGAGGGTAATCGGCAGGTAGTTTTGAAGTCTAGATGGATTCAAGCTGCCAAGCCATCGAACTACTCTCCTGAAGGCTACAAAACTAAAGAAGATGGGTTGAAGTGGTGGGACTCATTTTTTGGCTACATAGCAAATGATTCTTCCTTGGCAAACGGATTTAAAACCAAAGACAGAACTTGGTTGCCAGATTTGGAGTGGATTACAAATGCCACAAACTTCGCAAAAATTATTGATGGGAAATACGCAAAATGACATTCGCTAAACCAGCCACAAAACAAAAAGATGACTTTGAATATTCAACATATTGCTCAGTTGATGGATGCGGAAACTTATGGGCTGTCAAGGCTGATGGCGATAAACCTAAATGCTCAAAACACCAATGGGATAGTGACGCTCCAAAAAAGAAACGCATTTTTTCTGATTTACCAGAACTAAAAGTGAAAACTGTTGCTCAATGGTATGACGACAAAGAGGTTTTTTAATGAACTTTCAATGGCCTATAAATGAATCCAGCAGAATTAGAGCACTTCAAGGACTGCGAAGCAAAGGAGTGGATACGCAGATTCAACCAAAAGAAATTGACGATTGGCTCAAGCAAAGCGTTGCTCTGGTGGCAGGGTGTGTGCGTGGACTTGGAACGAATCAGAGGAAAGTCAGATACTTTGCTTTTGAGGGACAGAATGACGAGGTTACGAAATGAGGAGAGCAGCAAGGGTTGATGCAACACAAGAGGCCATTGTCAGCGCATTAAGGGCGGCAGGGGCATATGTATGGGTCATTGGCTTACCAGTAGACCTTTTAGTTGGCTACAAGGGCCATACTTTTTGCGTGGAGGTTAAATCAGGGCCTAGCAAGCGTTTAACGAAGCTACAAGCCGACTTTTTCGAGAATTGGTCTGGTAGTACCTTGGCGAGAATAGATAGCCCAGAGGCGGCTCTACGAATGATCGGAGTGGTTAAGTGATTATCCAGTTGACAAGCACAGAACAGGCGAAAACTAGTATTCGTCTTAATTGGGAAAAGATAACCAAAGCCTTGGATGCTGGAAAACATCTAACGATGGAGATCAAGCTGGTTAGCAAGACTCGTGAGCAAGAGGAAAAATATCACGCAATGATTGGTGACATTGCCAAGCAAGCACAGCACATGGGTGCTAAGTGGTCTTCCGAGGATTGGAAGCGTTTACTGGTAGACCAATTCTTGCGTGAGACTGAGAACATACAGGGAAAGATTGTTCCTAACCTCGATGGCACAGGGATTGTCCAGTTGGGGCTTCAAACGAGAAAGTTCACCAAAGAGCAAGCAAGTGAGTTTGTAGAGTGGCCTTACGCTTGGTCAGCAGAAAACGGAATTGATCTGTGATTAGGGAAAGCACCTATATTGTGGCGTTTAGCAAACTATACTAAAATCACGTTAGCCCAAGTAATTCATGAGGGTACTTTTAAGGATTAAGAAAATGAAATACGAATTTGACACAACTACTGGTGAAGGCTCTGTAATCGTTACTGTCGTGATGGAATACGAGCAGGATGAAGAAGGTGTTTACAGCGAGAACATCGAAGAAGTCTGGTATGAAGGTCGCAATGTGATGGGCATCTTTACTTCCGAACAGTTTAAGGACATGGAGATCGAGGGTTCTATGCGCCTCCAGAAGCATCTTTTAGAGGAATCAGATCACTCAGCTACTGTTGACTACGACATGAGAGCAATCTAATGTTATTGGGATGCAAGCCAGTTTTAATTGGTGTTAAGTGCCAGAACTGCAAAAGACTGGTTGCTGATGCTAAGTTCTATGTGAATGTAAAAAGTTCCAAGGATTTGGCTTGCATCTACATTCCTATTTCTTTACAGGTGAAATCATGACCAAAGACGAAGCATTGCAAATGTGCATTGAGTACATTGAAACAAATTCACACGAGCGTAGACATGTTCGATGGGCAATTAAAGATGCCTTGGCACAGCCAGAGCCTGTAAAGATTGCCCACAAGCATGAATGGTTTAGAACTGGAGAAATGAAAGTCGGTCAAATGCGTTGCATAAGTTGTGGCACATGGGGTCAAGAAGAAATGCCACAGCGCACATGGGTAGGTCTAACAAAAAAAGAATTTGAAGAAGCAGTTTACAGATTGGAAGACTTAGAAGATTGTTGGGTTGCTATTGAAGCCGCACTAAGGAGCAAAAATGACTGAATGGACTAAAGAAGAAGACGAAGCCTTTAACCAAGTAGAAAAACAATCTAATCTTGGTAAACAGATACTAAAAGAGATGGGTCAACCCTATCACTTTGATATTTATGTATCTCCATCCCAAAGAAACTTTGTATTAGAAGAAGTTGCTAGAGAAATAGACAAGATGCCATTTGGAGATACTGCACAATCATTTGCAGCATTTGTTAGAAATATGAAGAAATGAGAAAAAGAACAATTAGAAAGCAATGGGCATTGTTAAATCCAATACCCCATGCAATAGTTGGAGCTTCAATAACCCAGAGGGATAAGTTGGATAAACTTAGGATGCTTGAATATTCCGCTTTGGAGGCCATCACTAAGGGACAAGGAACAGTAACAGACTGGCGTACCTTGGTAGACGTTCTAAATCTATCTGAGATGATGGGAAAGAACGGAGTAGGCCCAGAGGTGCTGCCTATATGCGAGAAGGCTCAAGAAGGGCTACATAAAGCCGCTATGCGCTATCAAGAAACAATGAAGATGGGTCTAGATGGTGAAGGAATAAAAGCCATCAGAGACTTGCTTGAATATGCTGATCTACAGCAAGGAAGTATCCCAAGAAGTGAGTTTGAGAGATACATTCAGAAAACAAAAGACCACATAAGGTCAAATAGTAATCTGGTGGTGGAAATTGAATAACAAGCCAAGCACCAAAGAGCGCCTCCACTTAGCAAGGATAAAGGAGCTTCCTTGTGGGGTATGTGGTCAGTCTGGGCCATCCGATGCTCACCACATTGAGCAACATCAGCAGTACCTTTGTATTCCGCTATGCAAGGACTGCCATCAAGGTAGTTTTAATGGAATTCACGGACAAGCTAGGATTTGGTCAGTTTATAAGCATGATGAAATGTCAGTTTTAAACGAAACCCTGAGAAAGTTGTTAGGATAGAGGCACTCAGTTGCCATGAGTTTTAAGGGGGTCTTGTACCCTCTTTTTTTTCGTGAGATAATGGTACAAACTCCATGAGGACTACCATGTCTGGATTACTTGAGCCATCCGTAAAAATCGAGATTGAGATACAAAGCCAAGAGAAAAGTGGCGAGGCTTGTCCAGTAGCTACAGGTGATGTATCAGTAAATCTTGAAAATCGTCAGAAAGCCATTGATAAGGCCAACTACGGCCCAATGAATCCTAACGAAGCCAACATGGATTACTGGCGTGAAATCTCTAAAACATGGAGAAATTCACCAGAGCAAGCTAAAAAATCCCGATGCGGTAACTGTTCTGCTTTCATTCAAACTCAAAAAATGCTAGATTGCATTGAATCTGGCCTCCAAGCTGGTGATACAGAACAAGATGCTTGGGAAGTTGTAGAGGCTGGTGATCTAGGTTACTGTGAGCTTTTTGACTTTAAGTGTGCATCAAAGCGTACTTGCGAGGCATGGATTGCTGGTGGCCCAGTTACCGATGATTCCGAGAAAATGTCTAACGATATGCCTATGGGAGAAGAAAATGGGAACGACTAATATGCAAGCTGCTGAGATGATGGGTCTTTATTTGGATAAAGCCGCCAAAAAGAAGCCAGCACCGAAACTCATGCCTATGCGTGGTGAGCGTACTGCAAAGAACGCACAAAAGAAGGCTAAGAAGTGATTAAACGAGGCACAGAGCAGTTTTCTGGCTATAACAAGCCCAAAGCTACTCCAAAGCATCCAACCAAGTCTCACGCTGTTTTGGCTAAGTCTGGTGACGATGTAAAGCTAATTCGTTTTGGTCAGCAAGGCGTAAAAGGTTCTGCCGATGGCACGAAGCGTAACGAAGCGTTTAAGGCTCGTCATGCGGACAACATCGCCAAGGGCAAAATGAGTGCAGCATATTGGGCTAACAAAGTGAAATGGTGAAACTATGAAAACTCCTCACATGAACAAAGCTGGTAAAGCCAAGATGGGTGCTGTAATGCACGAGTTTGGTAAGGGCGAACTGCACTCTGGTAAGGGCGGTAAAGTCGTTAAGAATCCTAAGCAGGCAGTTGCTATAGCAATTAGTGAAGCTGCTAAAAAGATGGGTCGCTACAAAGGTTAATCATGGCTGAACTAAGGGCTACTCCAATGTCAAACCCGATTATGGGTTTACTTGCTGACCGACTAAAGAAAGTTCAGCAATTTGGTTCTAAGCCTTTTGGATATGAAAATCCTCCTGTAGAGATGTTGATGAATCTCTTAGGTGTTCCTGCTGTCCAGCAGACAATGGAAAGAATGGCTTATGGAGAGCCATTGACTACTGGTAGTGGAATGACCACAAAGCCTCGTCCTGAAGCGATTGAGGCGGCTATGACGCTACTTCCAGTTGTTGGCTCTACTGCTCAATCTGCTGGCAAGGGGGCTATGGCTCTTGGTCGTGCAGGTGAGCGTTATGCAGAAAAAGTAGTCCCTCAGATTATGGAGCGTGGTGGATTGCCTGCTGAGATGTTGCAGGGTATGGCACAAGGTACTCAAAGCAATGTATATAGACAATCAACACCATTAAAACCTGACCCATCTGTTGGAACAAGGTTTGAACGTGAGTACATGGGTGGTCTTTTAGACAAAACACCACTTAAATTAGAAGACTATCAAGGCTCAAGCGTAATGATTATGCCTTGGGATAGTACAAGTAGAAACTATAAAATTCTTGGCGTATCTGATGAAGCATTGGCAAATCCAATAATTACACATGGCGGTCAAGACTACGCTAGAGACTTAGCGCATATTGAACAAGGTATTGCTGGCGCATCCAATTTGGGTATTGCAAAGCGTATCCGTGATAGAGATAAGATGGCCCGAATGGAAAATGTAGAGGCTGGCGGTACTGGTGAGATATTGCATCTACCAGTAACAATGGGTTCTGGGTCTGAGAATTTTTCTGTTATGCCTGTTGAGGTTTTATTAAATTTTGCAGATAAGGCAAATCTTTCGGCATCAAAACTTAAAGAATTTGACGATAGCATCAGAAACTTTAAAGTAGCCAAAGGTGTAGGTGAAAAGCGTAAAGTAACCTATCCATTTAAAGACTTCAAAGGAATCATGTCAGAAGAAGGCAGGATTCAAATGTATTCTGGTGAGGGAGTTGATTCAACAGCAGGTGAATTGCGTAAAGCTATTACAGACAGATTCTATTTAAAAGAAAATCAAGAGAAGTTTGGTTTTAATGCAGAAGATGTAAGCGCGGCATTGACAGACCCTGCTTTAGTCGGTGTTCCTAAAGGTTATGTTGGAAATACAGTAATTATGTCTACTCCAGAAGGTATGCACTTGCGTCCATCTGTAAACAGGACATACAACACAGACTTTACAGGCCAATATGAGGGAACTCTAGGTCAAAGCCTACCAGTAGAAGTATTGATGGCTGAAAAGTTTGGTTTGTTGGGCAATGAGTTTGCTGGCAAAAAAGGAGACATTCGAAACATGGTTCTTGGTGCACTTGAAAAGCGCAAAGAGGGGGTGTCTCAAATGATTGATGAGCCTATGATTGAGCGTTACTACAGATACCTAGCAGACCAAAAGAGTAAAGGCTTACTCGACTGATGCATAGAGAGATAGAAGCATTGACTCTATGTTGCGTTTGGCATCTTCTAGCAGGATGGACAAATCATCATTAGTTAACTTCATTGCTTCCTCATCCAGATCGATGTTGAGGACACTTGGACTGGGTTTGTCTATAATAACTTTCATATACACCTTGTAGACTTTATTGAACTATAATTATCTCATACTATCTTTTGTAAAGCAACCTTGACCAACCCTAGAGGAGTCAAACAACATGGCTGGAAGACCAATAAATAAACTTCACCAAGAGGATGTACGCAAAAAAATTCAGGTAAGTCAATTACTAAATGTTTTGCAAAATCATGCACTTGGATTAACTGAAGACTTAAGTCCTACAAGGATGAAGGCTATTGAGATACTATTGCGTAAATCAATGCCTGATATGGCTTCAATAACCATAAGCGGTGACTCCGAGCAACCACTTCAGCACATCGTCACATGGGCGAAGTAATCGAAATCCCTTACGCACCAAGGGAACACCAGATCAAGGTTCACGAGTTACTAGACGCACATAGGTTTGCAGTCGTAGTGGCGCATCGTAGGTTTGGTAAGACTGTTGCTGCTCTAAACCATCTAATCCGTGATGCGGTTCTAAACCAGAAGGAAACACCTCGTTACGCTTACATTGCTCCTACCTATGGACAAGCTAAGAGGGTGGCTTGGGATTACCTCGTTAAATACACTACACCGCTAGGCGGTACTAACAACATCTCAGAGTTACGAGTTGACTTCTGGGGTAGACGCATCCAACTGTACGGCTCAGACAATCCAGATTCCTTGCGAGGTCAATACTTTGATGGGGTGATCATTGATGAGGTTGGAGATCAGAACCCTAAGATATGGACTGACATCGTAAGACCTGCTTTGACAGACAGGAAGGGGTGGTGCTTGTTCATTGGTACGCCTAAAGGACACAACCATTTCAAAGAACTGCGAGACAGGGCTGAAAAAGAGGACGGATGGGGTTTACTAGAGTTCAAAGCCTCTGAGACAGGGGTAGTGGATGAGGTAGAACTGAAGGCTGCTAAGAACGAGATGGGTGAAGATAAGTATCGCCAAGAGTTCGAGTGCTCGTTTGATGCTGCCGTAGAAGGTTCGTATTACGGAACAATCCTCAATGACCTAGAAGCTAAGAAACATATGCAGGAGATTCCTTTAGAGGAACTAAGCAGAACCTTTACTGCATGGGACTTGGGTATGGGTGACTCTACGTCTATCTGGGTGGCTCAGTTAGTTGGTAAAGAAGTGAGACTCATTGATTACTACGAGAATCATGGTGTTGGACTAGACCACTACGTTAAGTGGATTAGAGATAACGACTATCTCAAGGCAGAGCACATCCTGCCCCATGACGTTAGGGTCAGGGAACTTGGAACTGGTAAGAGCAGACTTGAGATGCTTGAGGAAGCTGGTTTAGAGGTCAAGATAGCTCCTAGAATGGGTTTAGACGATGGTATTCAGGCTGTTCGTAGGTTGTTACCAAGATGTTGGTTTAACGTGCCTAAAGTCCAGACAGGTCTGAACTGCCTGAGAAACTATCGCAGAGATTACGATGAGAAACGTAAGATTTTCTATGAGCGTCCATTGCATGACTGGTCATCACATGGCTCGGACTCATTCCGTTACTTAGCCCTTGGATTGGACGAAGGAAGTTCAACATGGTCTAAGCCTATCAACCAAGCACCGAAATGGATTGTGTAATGTATGTAGAACGCCAAGGGGTTAATTTAGCTCCAAAAGTAAAAGAACTTGAAATGAGACTTGAACTATTGGAAAATGTGGTAAAAGCATTACAATTGGATAAACCCCGAATGGGTCGCCCTCCAAAGGATAAACATGGAAACGAACGACTTGAAGTCGATACTACAAGCTGAGATTGACGACTCTATCGGATTTATCGAGAGTGAGACTGTAGATCAGCGCAAACAAGCACTACAGGCTTACTTGCGACAGCCATATGGGAATGAGACAGAAGGTAAGTCTCAGATCGTTACTGGAGAGGTGGCTGAGGCAATTGATGGCGCATTGCCTAGCCTAGTTCGTATCTTTACAGGCTCAGAGAATATCGTGGTGTTTGAGCCACAAGGCCCAAGGGATGAAGCCTCTGCCAAGCAAGCTACTGACTACTGTAATTGGGTGTTCTCAAGGGACAACGAAGGCGTAGCAATCCTACATGACTGGTTCAAGGATGCCTTGCTACAGAAGAATGGAATTGTTAAGGCGTATTGGGAAGATAAAGAAGACGTAACCAAAGAGCGTTACTTTGACTTGTCTAGCGATGAGTTAGCCATGCTGATGAGCGATGAAAGCATGGAGATTGTCGAGCAGGATACGACAGAATTTCCTATCTATGACCCAATGGGACAGCCAGTTATAGACCCTATGGGTATGCCAGTTATGGGTGCTACTCATAATATCGTAGCCCAAAAGAAAAAGAAATCAGGCAAAGTAACGATTGAGAACGTACCCCCAGAGGAGTTCTTGATTAGCAAGAAGGCTAGAACTATTGCTGATTCTCCTTTCATTGCTCACAGACAGATGTTAACTCGTAGCACCTTGGTTGCTATGGGTTTCAACAAAAAGCAGGTTGAAGGCTTACAGATGGGTGATGCACTTGCTTACACACCAGAGCGTGTGGCTCGTTTTTCAGCAGGTGAGCAGCCCTACCAAGTCCAGACTGATGACCCATCGATGCAAGAGATTGAGGTCTTTGAGTGTTATGTCAAAACTGATATAGACGGAAAAGGTATTGCCTCACTCGTCCAAGTGTTCTACGCATCTAACGAGATTCTTGAGGACGCAAAGGGTAAGGAGATGGTTGAGGAAGTTGATTACGTTCCTTTTCACTCAATCTGTCCTATCCCAATTCCGCACAAGTTCTTTGGTAATTCGTTAGCCGACAGAACAACAGACATTCAGTTAATCAAAACGACTATCACTCGTCAGATGTTGGATAACTTATATCTGACAAACAATGCTCGTGTGGTGGCTGTCGAAGGGCAGGTAAACCTTGACGACTTGCTTACATCTACTGCTGGTGGTGTTATTCGTGCTAAGTCTCCGAACGCTGTTCAACAACTTGTAGTCCAAAATGTAGCTTCTCAGGCTTTTCCAATGCTTCAGTACTTGGATACAGTCCAGTCTAAGCGCACAGGTGTTTCTGATGCTTCACAGGGTTTAGACCCATCTATCTTGCAAAACGTGACTGCTGCGGCTGTTGCTTCTATGCAACAAGCTGGAGCAGGCAAGATTGAACTAATTGCTCGAATCTTTGCTGAGACAGGTGTTAAGTCTTTGTTTAAGGGCATCTTGCATCTCTTGTGCAAGTATCAAGACAAGCCTCGTTTAGTTCGTATGCGTGGTGAATTCGTAGAGTTTGACCCTCGTACATGGGCTAACCAATACGATGTTGCGATTAACGTAGGATTAGGCGCAGGCAACAGACAAGAGCAGATGGCTATGCTGTCTATGGTTCTTGCTAAACAAGAGCAGTTGATTGGTCAGTATGGCCCTGCTAACCCTTATGTTAGCCCTGCTCAGTATCGTGGGACTCTTGGTCGCATGGTAGAGATTGCAGGCTTTAAGGATAGTGCTGAGTTCTACAAAGCTATTACTCCTGAGCAAGATCAAGCATTGTCTAATCCTCCTCCACAACAACAGCAGATGCCTCCAGAGGTGCAGGTTTTGATGGCTAGGACTCAGGCTGAGATTCAAGCTAACCAAGCTAAGGCTCAAGCTGATATGCAGTTGCAACAACAACAAATGCAGATTGATACGCAGATGGCACAGCAAAAAGCAACTCTTGAGATGCAATTATTGCGTGAAAAAGAAGCCTCTAAGTTACAGTTAGAACGTGAGAAACAACAGGCTTACTTTGCTATGAAGCAACAAGAGTTTGAGGCTGAAGCACAATTGAAGGCCATGAAGATCGGTGCAGGTATTACCAGTAACGTAGAAATCAGAGGTTAATCATGGCTAGACCCAGAAATGAAATATCTCTTTATAACTATGAGGATATGGGAGATGGAGTTTCAACCATTGATGATGTAATTTCTAGTATTGGTACACAAGTTTCCAATACAAATCCTACAGTTGAAAATTTGATAGCAATTGGAACTTTAAATCCAACACAAATTTCTGCTATTACTGGAACTCCTGTTGGTCAAGTTATATCTATTGCTGCATCTACTGCTCCATTGGGTCAAGCTGTTCAACTTGGTGATACATATGTAAATCCTAGTTATGAAATTCGTGGTTCTGGTGAAGATCAGCAAATTGTTGGCATTAACAGTATTAGCACATCAAAAGTTGATGGTTCTGATGCAAATCAAGTGCAACAATTTACTCCATCTGGTAATCCTATTGGAGCAGGAAATCAAGTTTTATCAACTAATAATGTGTCGCTTGACAATGTTATTTCTCAAATTCAAACACCAACTGTTAAAACACAAGAACAAATTGCAACTGAAGCAGGATTTCCTAGTTTAAGTTCGTATAGTTTATTTAATGGTAATTTTGATGCGTATAACACAGCAAAAGGATTGGGTGAATCTGCTATAAAAATGGCAGTAAAACGTGCAGATACTGATTTGCGTTATGACGTAAACAATGATGGAAAAGTAACAAGTGCTGATGGATTATTGTTATCTAAAGGAACTCCACTTAGAACAGACATTGATATGTCTGGAGCTACTGTTAAAGCAGCAGATACTCAAACTGCAACTCAGGAAACCAACCAAACACAATCTAATAATCAAGTAGCTACACAACCAACTATACAAGCTAAAGCACCAAGTACAGGTGACACTATTAGATCAATGATTGACTCTAATGCTTTTGCATCTGGTCAAGCTGTTTTGGTTGATGGAACATATTATCAACCAGTATATAACTCTAGTGGTAGTGGTGAAACATTTGAGCAAGGCCCACTACAAAATGTGATTGTTTACAAAGAGGGTGAAAACAAAGTAGGTGGTGATGTAAATTGGTACTCTCCGAGTGGTGAGTTTCAACAGCTTACTAAACAACAAGAAGTAAACGCAACAAGAGACTTTATGGACTTTGCATTAAAAGCAGGTTCATTGTTTGGTGTTCCAGCAGGTCTTGGAGAGGCTTTAGGTATTGTTGACGCTGCTGGAGTTGTTACCAATGTTGGTCAGGCAGTTGGTCAAGGATTACTAACCACAGGAACACAACTTGGTTCAGGAGAATCATTGGGTGATGCTCTTACAGCAGGATTGATAACTGGCGGTTTATCGATTGGTGGTAGTTTATTAAAAGATGTTGCAACCAGTACTCTTGGTGATGTCATTGGTGATACTGGACAAGCTGCAATAGGACAAGTATCTACTGGTCAAGTAGCATCTACAGTAGCAGATACTGCCGCAGCTACAGACTTGGCTCAAAACTTAGTTAACAGCGGTGTGTCTACAAGTGAAGTCTCACAATTACTAAACTCTGTAGGATTTGACCAAGGCGTAACTAATGCCGCAGTTAACAACGTAGTAACACTAAATCAAGTTGTCAATGCTATTGGTTCTGATACTGGTGTTGCTACAGGTTCTACTGCAACAGATACCACAGGTGTTTCTACAGGAACATCTCAAGTAGGTGATGTTAGTGCTGCCACAAATTTAGCTCAGAATTTAGTTGATAGTGGTTTGTCAACAAGTCAAGTAACACAACTATTAGATTCAGTTGGGTTTGATCAAGGCGTAACCAATGCAGCAGTAAATAATGTTTTAACAACAACCGATGTTGTCAATGTTATTGCTGGTAATCAAACTGGTGCGGTTGGTACAGACACAATAACTGGTGGTGCAGGAACTGAGATTACAGGTAGCACAGGTACTGGAATAACAGGAACTAGCTCAGGATTAGGCATAACTGGAGATGCAACTGGTGAGGGCATAAGTGTTGGAGGTGGCTTAACTGGCACAGGTATTCTTACGGATTCAACACTTGGAACTGAGTTACTAGGAACAGGAACTGGTGTTGCTGGTCTTACTGGAACTGGATTATTAACTGGCTCTACGTTAGGCACAGATTTACTAGGAACTACATCTACAACAGGATTAACTGGTACTGGAGTATTGACAGGCTCAACACTAGGAACTGATCTGCTAGGTACTGGAGCAAATACAGCCGCAACAGTTGGAGGTGTTACTGGTCTAACTAATGCCGCTAATGTTGGAACTGGAGCAGTAAGTACAGGAGTTACTACTGGTTTAACAGGTCTTGGAAGTGATGCTTTAAGCACAGGTGTAAACCCATCTGGTGCTGGTACAGGTGTATCTACAGGGACTTCAGTTGTTGCGCCCAAAACCTACACAATGGCTGAGATTGCTGAGATGGCAAGACTTGGTTTATTGGGTGCTGGAATACTTGGTGCGGGTGCGGCTGCTAGTTCTGGCCCAACTCAATACGATATTGTTCCTGTACCTGCTGACTGGAAGTCTCCTGTATACCAGAAAGACTTACCAGTAAATACTGGTGCAATGACTACATTACCTGCAATTGATTTTGGTACTCGTGACTTATTAAAAGGCACTCAATGGCAGAAATTACTTGACCCTAACTATGGAAAAATTCCAGAGCAACGACAGTTTTCTCAGCCATCTGATATGAGTTATTCAAGATTGATGAGCATATTAGGAACTGGTAGAGATGTGATGCCAAGCCAAGCCTTAACAATCAATGATGTAATTTCAGGAATACAAAATCAGTATGGACAAACACGTTAAAGCTCAATGGGCTAAAAACTTATTGAACGATGACTTTTTCAAAGAAGTCATAGATAACTTGAAAAAACAACAGATTAGTGTGATAATTAACACAAATAGTAGTGATATTGGTGTTAGGGAAGATGCCTACCGCCATATCAAGACAATCGATTTGATTACAGGACACCTAGAAGGCTTGGCCTCGGAAACTTTAATCAAAGAGAAGAAGTGGAAGATTCTCTAGGGTTTTCCCTAGCCTCCGTCTAGAAGGTGTCTAGCGATTTTTGAGATGACAAATGGAAAACACCAACCCACAAGGGAGTGAAAGCCTAAATGTAAACCAAGCCGCTTCAGCGTTTGAAAGTCTGATGGGTGATTCTGAGGAAGCCACACAAGGCCAAGCCGAAGAACAGTCAGAGGAAGTTCAAGAAACTGATGAAGTTGAGTATTCAGAGGAATCTGAAGAACCTAAGCCTAGATATAAAGTCAAGGCATCTGGTGAGGAAGTCGAGGTAGAACTTGACGAACTTATCAAGGGTTATCAACAAGGTGCAGATTACACCAAAAAGTCTCAGGCTCTAGCTGAACAACGTAAGGCTCTTGAAGCTGAACGTAATCACTTAGAGTATGTGAAACAAGAGCGACAGGCTTATGCCCAGAAATTGAGAGCTTTGGATAGCTTCCTTACTCAGCAAGATCAGGGTGTGAACTTAGATGTTCTAAAGGAAACAGACCCCATTGGCTATGCCGTGGCGGTAGCTGAACAGAATCAGCGTGAGAAGCAGTTAGCAGTAGTGAGAGCAGAACAGCAACGCCTTGCCCAACAGCAACAAGCAGAGCAACAAGCCTCCTTGCAAAACCATCTCCGTCAAGAATCTGAGAAGCTCGTGAGTCTGATTCCTGAGTTATCCACTCCACAGGGTGATGCGGTTCGGAAACAAATCCGTGACTATGCGAAATCTGTAGGCTGGACTGACCAAGAACTCAGTTCCGTATATGACAGTCGTGCTGTGG
>Ga0209191_1001222_pt1 | contig 17259 bp, 29 predicted proteins | sample S_130626_EF_Meta_FD_187320 | JGI IMG/M metagenome (GOLD analysis project Ga0209191, IMG submission 187320) | Freshwater microbial communities from Lake Simoncouche, Canada to study carbon cycling - S_130626_EF_MetaG (SPAdes) (version 2) | ecosystem: Environmental > Aquatic > Freshwater > Lake ...
TTCATTTACATAATTATTATATTCTATCATGTTCTTTATAACATTTTCACTATCATTATTAGTGAAAGGTGGCGTAATTTCTTTTATTTTAGTTACTTGTGAAGGTGGTCGTAAATCAATAAAAAGTGCCATTGAAGGTTTATGACCATATTCATTATCTTCTTCTGTTATTTCAAAAATACTCTCATCATCTAATCCATAACTTTCAGATCTCTCAATCATATTGATAAAACAAGATTTAACATAATCATAGAACTCACCTCTACTATGTTTTCTCATTTCCTTTTCACGTTCTTCTCTTTCCTTGGTCCACGCACGTTGATCCGAATCATCACCATATCTCCAAGCTTCGTTATACTTTCTAATTTTCATCTTCTGATCTAACATCCCAAGTATCACCTAAGTCGGAAAAATTTACCGTACCTAGTTTTCCTTTTTCTAATGGGATTCTTTTAATATTTTTTGGTAACATAAAAACTAAGTTTACATAAGCATCAAAGGGGTTATTGTTCTCATACCCTTCTCTTTCTATATTAAACTCAACCTCTATATTTGGATATTTTATTTTTACTTTTTTTATACAAGTATTTATCTCATCATAAAAATCATAAAGTTCTTTACTACATTTTAAAATATCATCAAAAGTCTTTCTTTTATTTGTATTTTTAAATCCATCTTCAATAGAATGTACTATACCAGGTAAATTAGGAAGTAGTTCAATATACTTTCTACCATCTTCATCAGTATCAACTTCAATATCACAACCTTGGTCGATAAAATCAACAAAACACATCTCGATATAATCGGTGTCTAATTCTTCTGTACTTTCAAAAATTCTTTTTAAATGTTTCATATTATTTCTTTACCATTACAAACCAAGAAGAATTTGACTGACCTTTGATTTCTTCTTCAACTTCTTTAATCTCTGCCTGACCCTGAGTAACTAAGTTAGCATGATTAATTTTCACTGAACCGGGAAGTGTAAAATCGTACATTCCAATCATATTTCCTAATTGAACTTTTGCCCAACCAACACAATATTTATAGAATAAATCATCTTTGAATAGATTTTCTTGTGGAATATTAGCATAAGCTTCAATAATCACATCATAGTCAACTTTTGTTAAAATATGTAATCTATGATTTAATTGATTAAATGAGTATTTAAGTGTATATTTATTTAATTGATTTAACATATCAGACATATTATCTAACATTGTTTTATAAACTCCTAACTCTCCAATTGTCGTAACATAAGAAGATAAGTAAGGTTGATTAGTAACCCCTAAGTTTACTGATAAGTTTGGTGTATTGATACCTAATTGAAAAAGAGATGTTCCTTTTACTTCATATAAGTAAACAACAGATTGTATTTCACAAGGAACAGTAACATAACTATATTTTGTAAATTCTTCTGATGTAAATGCTTCTTTTCTAAGAAGAAAATACATTTTTTGTACAGCATATTGATACCATCTATAGAAATAAGGAAGAGCTCTTGCTTCAATTATTTGACGTAAATTTGCGTCAGGTAAAGTTTTTGGTAAAGCACAAGAAACACTTATTTCAGTTTGTACTAAGTCTATAAACTCATCTATTGTTAAACCACCTTGAAAAGGAATATAATCTGCCATAAAAATTTTAATATTTATTGTATATATTAAATTTTTATCCTTATATTTGTACTCTAATAAAGAAACACTATGAGCTCAATCGGAAAAATAACAAAAGAACAAATCATCAAATCAAGAAAGAAAGCTTCAAGAGAAATGGAGATCGAAGCTAATGCTGGTTGGGTAGCAACTCATAAAGTACATAAGTCTCAAAAAGACTATAATAGAAAACCAAAACATAGAAACTTAGAATTTTAATGGAATTTAAAATAACCACAAAATATCAGCACGGAGTAAAATCTAAGAATGGTAGACGAATAAACTATCGTCTTTACTTCTTAAATAATATTCTAATTTACAGACAACGAGTTCCATTTGATGAAACTATGGAATTAGGATTCCAAGGTAAGTATTTTTTCACAAATGAGTATATACTCGATGGGAATCTATACCAAACAAGAACTAATGACAAAGATGAAAGAAGTATTTACTTTCCACTTTCTAAAAAAATACTAAAAGAATTAGGAGTACCTAATGATTTAAAAATAGAAATATAAAAAGCCATATTATTTTAATATGGCTTTTATTTTTTCTTTTCTTTCTAAATTTTTTGATAAACTTACTTTTAACTCAAACCATTCACCTTTTGAGTACATATTATTGCTACCTGTATTTGAGTCAAAATACATATCACCATCCTTAGGATTACTTGGTGGTGAACCAAAAGAATAAGCATTACTCATTAACATTATTAGAAATCATTTTTGCTAATTTAGGATCATTAAAAGTAGTACCATTAAAAAAAAGATAAATACTTTTTAGTCTCTTCAATTCTAAAATCGCCAATTCTTCTGTTTCAAATATATTCAACATGACAGGCACTGATTTTAAATTACCTTGTTCAAATATTCTATGTTCTCCTTTAATATCATTAAAATATCTAAGTTCGATTATACTAAAATATCCAGTTTCTACTTGATGTATCTTATATTTTATAACATAAGGTTTATTACTATAATCTTTTGTAAATATAAGAGAATCAATACATTCTAACATAACTTCATCTGTATGTAGATTTCTAATATTTTCCAAATCTCTTTTAGACTTTGATTGATTTATACTACACCAAAGTAAACTATCCAATGTGGTTACTTGTAAATTATACATTAGAAATTACCAGCATTTTTTAGTTTTTCCAAAATTGCTTTTTGTTCAAGGTTGACTGACTTTGGTATTCTAATTTTAACATTTATTACTAAACTACCCATACCTTCATGAACATCTGGAATTCCTTTACCATTTATTCTTATAATTTTACCGTGTTCTGTACCTGGTTCAATAGCAACTATTATATCACCGTGTGGTGATTTCACCGATACATTGGCACCAATTATTGCATCAATAACTGAAATCTCTACATCTGTTATAATGTTACCACCTTCTCTTCTGAAATACATTTCTCTAATTTCATCAAAGACAATATATAAATCTCCTGGAACTCCATTTACTATATGATTACCAAATCCAGCCATACTCATTTGCATTCCATTTCCAACACCTTTAGGTATTTCAACATCAACAGTTTGTTCTTTTACAGTTGTTCCCTGTCCGTGACAAACATTACATTTATTTGCTATTTGAGTTCCACTTCCATTACAATCAGGACACATAGATACATTTCTAATTTGTCCAAATGGTGTATTTTGTACTACGGTTCTTTGACCAGAACCATTACAAGGAATACAACTTCTAAAATCAGAACCACCTTTACCATTACAAGGATTACAAGGTTCATGTCTTTTATATTTTAATTTCTTTGTAACACCATTGATTATCTCTTCAATAGTTAAAGCAACTTTTATTCTTAAATCAGATCCTTTTGATTGTCTTTGTTGTTGATGTCTTTGACCTCCACCGAATATATCTCCAAATTGACTGAAAATATCATCCATGTTGAAACCGTGACCTCTTCCACCACCAAACGGATTACCTCCACCGAATGGATTACCTCCACCATCTGCTGATCCGAATCTATCATAATTAGATTTTTTACCTTCATCTGAAAGTACATCATAAGCTTCAGCAGCTTCTTTAAACTTTGTTTCTGCCTCTGGGTTATCCGGATTTTTATCAGGATGCCATTTCATTGCCATTTTACGATAAGACTTCTTAATCTCATCTTCTGATGCTGTTTTATCAACACCTAGTACGCTATAATAATCTTTTGCCATAATTTATGTTAGTATTTTTTCTAATTTTATATCTCTATATATTTGTTTGGTTGTATCCGTCAGTCTAATATTTACCCATCTGTTATACTTTATAATAAACTCGTTATTGTTTATCATAGAAGACATAATTGGCATTTCATCAATTATATCCTTGAATATAGTTTCTGCATCTTGTATCATCCAATTTTCTATTTCTGATAACCTTTTACAGAAGTAATCCATAAATGGCGTAGCAGTATCAATAACATTACCTAGATAAATATCAGAGTTAAATCCAATCGGAGCACCTTCTGATATTTGTACATACCAATTAATCATTTATTATTCTCTTTAAATTTTTATCTCTTGTCACAGTTTTCATATCCGCGTCAATTGTTTCTGAGTTATAAGCTTTATGAAATAAACCGGCAATATAATTATCAACTATAAGTTGTAATGTTTCTTGTGTTCTATCTAAATTATTAAATATCTCTAATTTATTTGAAGACTTTGGTAGAATTAAAACCAAATAATCTAAAAATTCATCTATATCAAATAATAATTCAAATAATTGTAATCTTTCTTCTCTCAACATAGAAGGTGGGGTAACATAAACTTTACCCCACACTCTTCTAATTGTCGGTAGAATCAAATCTAATAGATCATCATCACCATCATATAAATTTCCTTGGAACTCAAATCCTTCAAATAAGTAAAGTTTCTTATCAATAACATATTCTAATAAATCTCTAAATTCAGATGTATTTTTAATACCCTGACACAACGTATCAAGAATTATCTCTCGATACGATGCGTTTTTATTTATTTCTAATATGGATGGTTTAGTGTTCACTATTTTCCTAAAACAACTTTTGGATATCTGAAAGGTTTACCATTTAAAGTGTAACCTTTAGATACTACGTCTATTACTTTTTTAGCACCTGCTTCAGTTACACTAATAACTTCGTGTAACTCATCATCATAAGTTTCAGTTTGAATTGGTTCGATACCCTGTGACTTCAAGAAAGTTTCTAATTTTTGTGCAATTAGTAAAACTCCCTTATCAACTTTATCCATTGATTTCAAAGCTAATGTAACGTCATTATCCATATCAATAACAGATGATAACATTTTAGTTTTTGTGTTTAATACTAATTCTTCTTTATCTTTCTGAACTCTTCTTTTGTAGTTTTCAAAATCGGCAGCCAATCGTAAATATTTATCATTCAATAAATCTAATTCATTTACATCTACATTCTCTGTAGTTTCATTACTGTTCTCCATCTTTTTTATAAATTATTTTTAATAGTTTTTCTAAATCAAGTGTTTTCTCATTATCATAAAATTGAATTAACCTAATAGGAGGTAATTCATTTTTAATACGCCAATCAGAGACACTTTGTTTTGTTGTGTTAAAATACTCTTCAACTTTTTTATTATATTTCTTTTTAATGTATAGTTGTATAAATAGGAAATCAATTTTTCTCATATTATTATATATTATATTCTCTATTTGTTTTCTATTATTTTGTAAAGGAGAGGCTGACTTTTTAATATATACTATATGAAAACAGGAATTTATAATATAAGAAATATAATTAATAATAATATTTATATTGGTAGTGCATCAAATCTAAAAAATAGATGGAATGTTCATAAACATAAATTATCAAATAATAAACATGTAAATATACATTTACAAAGAGCATTTAATAAATATGGATCTGAAAACTTCATATTTGAAGTAATAGAATATGTTGATAAGTATAACTTAATTATTAGGGAACAAAACTGGATTGACTTTTTTCAACCTGAATATAATATAAGAAAGGTTGCTCATAATAATACAGGCGTTAAATGGTCTGATGAAAGTAGAAAGAATGCAAGTGATAGAATGAAAAATAAGGAACCTTGGAATAAGGGTAAAAAGGGTATTTCTGAAGAGACACGAATTAAAATGAAAGATGCTTGGTCACGAAGAAGAGAAAATGGTGTTGATAAACCTATGTTTGGAAAGAAACATAATAATTTATCTATAGAAAAAATAAGTGGTGAGAATAATGGTGGTTCAAAACTAAAAGAAAGTGATATATTATTGATAAGATCATATTGGGATAAAAAAGAGTATAAACAAATAGAACTTGCAAAAATATTCAATGTTAGAGTTGGGTGTATATTCAAGATAGTTAATAGATTAAGTTGGAAACATATATAAAAAAAGACAGGTTATTTAACCTGTCTTTTTTTCTCCTCTCAATAGTTGAATTTTAATAGTTTCTTTACCGCACTTGAGTTATAAAACTCATATATAACATTTTTGTCTTCAAGTTCAATCACTTCTAGTTTTTCTAAACTTATTTTCATTTCATCTATGTATTCAACAAGTTCTTTTAATGAATTTACCCAACCTGCACTAGGTTCCCAATAGTCCGGGAATTTATCTAAAAACTTATCAACCGCGTAATCAAAGTTTTTCTTTCTAATCAATAATGTACCATCTTTTTTAGGATTATTGATAGATTTATTACTCAAAAATTCAGTAACATAAGTATTAAACTTATGAATTAAATTTATAGTTTCTATTATTTTAAGTAAACCCATTACTAAGGCATCTCTTTCAGATACTTCTATTTCTTCGTTTTCTTTAAGTATTCTTTCTGCTTCTTTTTCAGTGCATTGTAACACATAATAAACATAAGTGTCCCACAGACATCTTTTTACAATCTCTTCCGGGAATATTGATATTTTCATATTATTTTTAGTAATTTTATTATTATATACGTATTTAGTAAGAAGTTTTTCTTATCTTTGTCAAAATATAATTTAAAACATGGAAATAAACGAAAAAGTAGAATTAAATAAGAAAATTAAATCTTATGATGGTGCTAATTCATTTTTACTATCATTACAGAAACAATTAAAAACAAATACTAAATTAAAAAAAGAAGATTTCAAAGGTAGACAAGTAAAAGTTTTAAGTGATAAACAATACTCTGTTGCAGAAAACTTATTAAAAGACTAAAATATGAATAACAACTATAACATCGCAGTATCTGCAATAAATCTTCTTAGTGATGGTTTAACATCTAACAACCACACTAAGATAAGAGAAGCACTTAATATGATTCATGACGAGAACTTTTCTTGGGATGGATTAGAAGTTGTTAAGATGGAGTGGGATGAATTACTATTAGAAATTAAACGAAGGTACGAAGAAGTAAAAGCAAAACTTAAATAAAATGAAAACAATATACAACATACCAACTTACGATGAAGCATTAGCTTTGGTTAATAAAGTGGACTCTCCATTTTACGAATCAAAATCTATTGTAGGTGGTTATGCTGTATCTACCTTTAACTATAGATTAGCTTCTTGGGCAGACTTCAATGATGTAGGTGCAAAAGAAATGAGAGGGATCACTTATGTATTCAACTCTGACGGTTCTTTGTTTAAAAGATACCTATTATTAGAGAAATTCTTTAACTTGAACCAAGTACCAGATACTATGTATTCAGAAGTTAAAGACTTTAGAATCAAATCTATCTACAACAAAGAAGATGGTTCTGTTGCATCATTTATCAAACTACCAGATGGTTCAGTTTTTGGTAAATCAAAAATGTCAGTTATCACTGACCAAGCAGAAGGTATCATGAGAGTTTACAAATCAAACGAGTCCGTAAAAAGATTTGTTGATTGGACTTTTGACAACGATATATCTGCAATTTTTGAGTATGTTGCTCCATCAAACAAAATCGTTTTAAGATATGCTAAAGAAGACTTAATCTTATTGAGATTGAGAGATAATGTTACTGGTGAACTATTAGACTTAAATGACTATTTAGACGTAATCGGAGACATCAGAGTGGCTCCTTCTGAGGCAGGTTATACTTTAGACGAATTGATCGAAATGGCTTCTTATACAGAAGATAAAGAAGGATGGATAATTGAATTTACTAACGGTGTGTTGATGAAAATCAAAACTGATTGGTACTTCAAAAGACACGGTATCTTAACTGAGGATATTTACAGAGAAAACGTTATAATCAACTACATCTTAACTGATGAAATTGACGACGTTATCGCTCAAATCCCAGAAGATGAAGTAGAAGCACACGCTAGAATTGAGAAAATCATTTCAATAGTTAAAAGAGCTTTATCTAAAAAAGTTGAAGAAATAAAAAGATCATATGAGTTCTACATAACTGTAGGTTCAAGAAAAGATTATGCTATCAACTATAGAGGTAAAGAAGAGAACTTCGCGTTTGTAATGAAAATGGCGACTGTAGATGAAATGGCATTACTATCAAGAGAAGAAATCTTAGAAATCTTTGAAGAATATGAAAGATATGAAAATATGATCAAAACTTCTGAACCATTTGAAATGGCTAAAGTTTGGTTGTCAAGAGATACTAACAAATTGTTAATAGCAAGAGATTGGTTATCTAAAATTGACCCAACTTTATTCTTCATTGACGTTGAAGAAGATGTAGAAGACTAAAACCCACCGATTGGTGGGTTTTTTATTCTGTTAGAAGTCTTTTGGCTCTGAATTTATTTTGATTAGATCTTAATGATATAACTATACTATTAAAAGGTCTATGAGTTATTGCAAAATCTTTTATAAGATCCGACATTCTGTGTGTAGCCAATGTGGTATTTAAACCACCACCAATTTTAAAATCTATGTCCGGAAAACAATTATATTCCTTATTTAAAACTGTTAAAAAAGGAATCATATGATCTTTTATACTGTTCCACCTGATAAGATCACCTTTTTTACTAATTGTAATACGTGGACCTTCACTATTAGTCCAAAAACTAGTACCACCTCTTCTAGGAACACTTAAATCAATACTAAAATCTTCATTATCTAATAAATAAGCAAGATACCTTTCACAAAAATCTTTTATAGAGTTTTTATCGAAAGCTTCATTTATAAATTGTGAATATGAGTTTATTCTTTTTTCTTTTATATTCCTGTTTGCTTTACCTCTTGCTAAATGATCAACAGAAACACCAATAGTAAACATTTTAATTGAAGTTGCCATTGAACCTTCAATTCTAGTAAATTCAGGAATCGACATCATAATTCCTTCGTTTCCGAATAGAGAATGAACCTTGACATACATCAGTTTATTTTTTAGATATGTATCTAATGTTAAAAGTGCTTCCTTTATATAAGGTTTTAACTTACCATCTCTACCATAAAACTCTAAATATGGAAAATAACGACTTAAACCACCATCTCTTATAAATTCTGGAAAAAATCTAATATCAAATCTTAAAAATTTATCTCTTTTATCTTTTACATCAAAATCAAAATCAATCTGATTATCTATCAACTCAACGAGGATTCCTTCTATATTATCTAGTATTTGTTGTAACATAAAAGTATATATTAAAACTAGATTTTATATTTCCATATAAATCCCGCATAAGTTTCTTTAACACCTTTACAACATTTCGCAATTTGACTTCTACTCATAGTAGTGTCAATCCTTTCAATCTCTCTTAAACTCTTCCACTCTTTAACTAAATTCATATCTAAATCATATTGTAGGATCTCACTTCGTTTTATCTTAGTTCCCTTTATACTATTTCTTAATTTCTCCTTTTGTTCTTCCGTTCTAGGTTTTCGATTACCTACATTTTTAGGATTATTTAGTTTAGCTAATCTTAACTTCTCATTATGTTCGTCTGTCATTTTCAACCCATATGCCCAGTGATTTTCTTTATCCTCAAAATACTCTTTAAGAGTGTTACTTATCTTCTCTCTAACTAAAGGATCACTATTTTTATTAGGATTATTTAATTTGATTCTTTCAGAATAATACTCCTTCAACTCTATTGATTTTTCTAAGCCAACAATTTCCTCAAGAGTCTTACCTTTTCTAGCATTTGACATTTTTTTCTTAGTCTCTATTGAGAATTCAGTAACGTCTAATGAATGTGAATTAGTTAATTTATATCCTTCATTTGTGAGTTTTTCAATGTAGTAATTTTCTCTTATATTTGATTGTATAAAGTCAATACATTCTTCTACTATCTCAATAAGTGGTAGTAAATCTTTAGATTTTAATTTTCTTATCCATCTAGCTTTATATGTATTATAACAATCAGAATTTTCGTTGAATGATGAAGATATATGATCGTTATATCTTCTTTTTATATTATCGGTTTGTCCAATATATCTTATATCATTTGTTTCTGGGTCTATTAACTTATAAATATATCTCATGTGTTTTTATTTTCTTTTATATATTAAATTTTATATCGTCCCTTAGTCAATACCATAAACTTTTTTAAAATAAAATATATAATAATAAAGTAACTTATTTATGACACATTGTCATTTAAAATTTTAAAATAAATTTTAAATATATGACAAAATTTGTAAATTTAAACTTTGGTATAGAAATTGAATATTAATAATCACAAAAAAATAAATTAAAATTATGAACAAAAGAGATGTAATAGTGGGAATTGATCTTGGTACAACGAATTCGGCCATTGCGGTTGTTGAAAATGGAGAACCAACAATTATCCCAAATTCAGAAGGTAAAAGAACAACACCTTCAGTTGTAGGATTCACTGATAAAGACAGAAAAGTTGGTGACCCTGCTAAAAGACAAGCAGTTACAAACCCTGAAAAAACTGTTTACTCAATAAAAAGATTTGTAGGGAAAGACTTTTCATCTTGTACAGATGAAGTAACAAGAGTTCCTTACAAAGTAGAAAAAACTGGCTCAAATGTACCTGGTGTTAGAATTGACGACAGAGTATATACTCCACAAGAAATCTCAGCAATGATTCTTCAAAAGATGAAAAAAACTGCAGAAGATTACTTGGGTTATGAAGTAACTAGAGCAGTTATTACCGTTCCTGCTTACTTCGGTGATGCAGAAAGAACAGCAACAATCGAAGCAGGAGAAATCGCTGGTTTGAAAGTTGAAAGAATTATCAACGAACCAACTGCTGCTGCATTAGCATATGGTTTAGATAAGAAAAATACAGAGTCTAAGATTTTAGTATTTGACTGTGGTGGTGGAACTCACGACGTGTCTGTATTAGAAATTGGTGATGGTGTTTTTGAAGTAAAATCTACTGATGGTGATACTCACTTAGGTGGTGACGACTTTGATAACGAAATCATTACTTGGATGGTAGAAGAATTCAAATCTGAAAATGGTATGGATTTATCAAAAGATGCTATGGCATTACAAAGATTAAAAGAAGCTGCAGAGAAAGCTAAGATTGAATTATCTTCTTCTACAACAACTGATATTAATCTACCTTACATCACATCAAGAGACAATCAACCTTTACACTTTGTAAAACAATTGACTAAAGCGAAATTTGAACAAATGACTAGTTCATTAGTTAAAAGAGCTATCGATTGTGCAAAGTCTGCTCTTAAAAGTGCTAAATTAAAACCGGCTGATATTGATGAAGTTATCTTAGTTGGTGGTTCTACAAGAATCCCTGCTATTCAAGATGCTATCGAATCATTCATTGGTAAGAAAGCAAACAAATCTGTAAATCCAGATGAAGTTGTTGCGTTAGGAGCAGCTATTCAAGGAGCAGTTTTAACTGGTGGTATTTCAGATGTATTACTTTTAGATGTAACTCCTCTTTCACTTGGTATTGAAACAATGGGTAGTGTATTTACAAAATTGATTGATGCAAATACTACTATTCCTACAAGAAAAAGTGAAACATTCTCTACTGCCTCAGATAATCAATCATCAGTGGAAATCCACTGTCTTCAAGGAGAAAGACCAATGGCAAGAGATAACCGTTCTTTAGGTAGATTCCATTTAGATGGTATTCCACCTGCACCAAGAGGTGTTCCCCAAGTTGAGGTGATTTTGGATATCGATGCAAATGGCATACTTTCTGTAACCGCGAAAGATAAAGCTACTGGTAAAGAAAACAAAATCCGAATTGAAGGTGGTTCTCAGTTGACTAAAGAGGAAATTGAGAACATGAAGGCAGAAGCTGAAGCTAATGCGGAATCTGATAGAATTGAAAGAGAAACAGTTGACAAACTTAACGGTGCGGATAACTTAATCTTCCAAACAGAAAAACAAATTAAAGAGTTTGATGAAAAACTATCAGAAGAAGACAAGAGAGCTTTAGGTATAGACCTAGAAGAATTGAAAAAAGCTTATGCTGATAAAGATGTTGATGCAATTGACGAAAGTTCTAAAAAACTAAGTGAATCATGGCATGCAATTAGTACTAAATTGTACGAACAATCTCAAAATGAATCTGAGCAAACTAACGAAAGTTCAGATGATAATGTTGAGGATGTGAGCTTTGAGGAAGTTTCTGATGAGGAAGCTAAGTAATCAATAGTTTCTAACTATTTAAAAACCCAGTAATTATATTACTGGGTTTTTTATATATAGTATATGAAAGAAATATTTGGTAGTGTTATAAGAAAAAAAGTTACTAAACTAATTAGTGACATAGGCTTAGATATTTCTGAGATAGTTATTGATTTGCCTTTAAGTTTTGATACTTTTGATACTATAGAATTGAATAATAATATTATTATTCTACATAGATTTTTAGATAATTTAGATTATTCATATCTTTTTGATGAATTAGATGATGAAGATAAATTAGAAGTATATAAACTACTTTTTATTTATTTATAATGAATATCTACCTTTATTCTTTTCAGCAAGATAAGCTTTTAAATCCTCATAATTTACATTACCTGGGTTGGTAAATATTTTTTCAGAAAATCCCATAGGTTTATCCTCAATCTTTTTAATTGCATCTGCTTTTACACGTTCTTCATATTCTTCCTCAACGGTCTTTAAAATATGTCCTAAATAAAACTCAATACCTTTATCTCTTACCAATAAAGTATCTAATTGGAATAGAAACTCCTGTAAATCTTCTGTGTAAACTGCAAATGATGAGTCTTTTATATAATGGTCTACATAAAATCTTATATCACCTACATTTCCCTGACCATAAATTGTAGTATTATATTGTGTATTATAAAACTTTGCAAATTTATCCTTGTCATTATAAATTCGAGTTCCATTTTTTTCTACAGTAGGAACTAGTCCTAAACTAACCCTAAAATACCTTGACTTTTTAAATTCTTGAAGTGTCTGAAAACTTGATACTATACTTAACATTATTTATTTATTAAAATAAACTTGTTTCCTATTTAGTTTCTATCTCAAATTTTTCTTCATCATCTTCAAACATATCATCTAATTCAATTTTAAGATTGATTAAATATTCTTCATCTAAAGACTTAACATCTACATTCTTATCTAGCTGACCAACTATCTCAAATGTATCTATATTATATTTTTTAAGAGTTACGTGACATTTTTTAATATCTTCTATACTAAAATCTTTATCATCCTCTTTAGGAAATGCTGCAATATCTTGTGCAACCCCTGCAGTATCTACTTTTATAAAAATAGAATATGAATTCTCATCATCAGAAAACTTAACAGTTAAACAAGTATTTTTATTTGAGATTTCAGAACTATCTAATCTAACACCAAACTCTTTAAAAGTTGGTTTATTCTTATCTTTATTAGAAGAAAACTTTGCTTTTTTAATAGTCATTTGATCTTCTTCAGAACCTTCTTCTGGTTCAGACTCATACTCAAACATCTTATTAATTCTGTTCTTTAAAACACCTAATAGTGAGTTACTATAATTTTCAATTGTATCAGTTGCTTCAAGAATAAACTCTGTATATTTAATTACTTTCATCTTATTATAAATTTTTTATTGATGTATTTGGCTTTGGTGGCATAACAATTGTTGAGTATCCACCTTGACCTAATCCTATATTATCTTTTATATCATTTACAAAAACTTGAGGTACTTTACCACTATCTTCATATTCTACCATCATCTCTGCATAAAAATCCATAAGATTATTTATTTCGATGGGTCTTAAATTAAATTTCTTTAATATAGAAAGAACTTCTGATTGATAATCATCATCTGAATATCCGAATCCTTCAAAAGTTTTTAAATGTTTCATATACTATATATTACTTATTACAAGTACCTTTTTCTCATAAAAAAAAGAGATGTTTAACTCATCTCTTTTTATTTTTGGTCTCATAGTAAAAAAATTACTTTTCAGAGTCTGCAGTGTTAGATAGTGTAACACCATCTTCCTCATCAACCTTTTGAATAAGCATTTTATCTCTATCTTCAGAGTTGAACCAATAGTCAACTACTTTGTTAAGATTTCCTACGAATGCACCTAAAAGAAAAAGTAATAATTCTTTCCAGTCTTCTCCTACTTTTACTCCAAAGAATATACCAGAATTGATTCCTAATATAATCATAAAGAATAAACCTAATACGATCGCTGTAATTTTCCAACGATTAGATTGCATTTGTTGTAACATAAAATAAAAACGATTTTTATCATCTACTTTTACATAATCGCTACTTCCTTTAAATAAATTCATGGTACTTAATATTTTTTAATAATATATATTAAAAAAATAAATTTTTTTTTGTAACTTTGTAAAATGAAGAATATAGGCTATTGTTGTATCTCCATGGGAGTAAATACAGGTAAGAAAAAGAAAGAATTCGTAACGGTGAACCGAGGTATGGTTCGTAGAACATTTGATGCAAAAGGTCTTCCTTATGTGTCCGAATTAGTTATTGAAAATCTAAAAGATACTTTAAAACTATTAGAGTATAATATTAAAAATAACATCTATATTTATAGAATGTCAAGTGACTCCTTTCCTTGGATGTCAGAATATGAGTTCAGTGATCTACCAAAGTTTCCTGCTATTCGTACTTATATGAAACTTATCGGTAAGAAAATAAAAGACCACGGTATACGTGTATCGTACCATCCTGGTCCTTTCAATGTGCTCGCAAGTGAAAATCCTTTAGTAGTTCAGAAAACTATTAGTGAGTTAAACAAACACGCCGAACTTATGGATTTGATGGAATTAGACCAAACTACATTTTATCCTATCAATATTCACATCAATACTACTCAACCAACCAGAGAGTTAGCGGCAGAAAGATTTTGTAAAGAGTTTGAGAACTTATCAGAGTCATGTAAAAAAAGATTAGTTGTTGAGAATGATGATGGTGCAAACCAATACTCGGTTAAAATGTTATATGATTGGGTTTATCAAGTTATCGGTATTCCGATTACGTTTGACCAACATCACTTTAACTATGGTCCACAAGATCAAACAATGGAAGAAGCTTTAAGATTAGCACACTCTACTTGGAAAACAAGAGTACTAACTCATATGAGTTCACCAAAAACACTAGAAGACGTATCAGGTAAAAATATAGCACACGCAGATTACATTTATGAAGAAATTAAAACATTTGGTCTTGACTTTGATACAGAAATTGAAGCGAAAGCAAAAGATCTCGCAGTCTTTAAATACAGAGAACAATTTAAAGTTCTCAAAGGGTGATCGTGTAAAAGTTAAATTTGTATTAGAACTTGATGATATAAAACTAGATTTCTATCATATTGGATTTATCACTGATATAAATGAAAGATACATAATACCAAGTATTAAAAGTAGTTATAAACTTGAATATAAAGTACGAACTAAAGATAAAAATAGTTATATAAACAACTGGGTTGAACATAAAGATCTTGTTTTATATACCTTACAAGATGAAAGAGAAGAAAAATTAAATCAGATATTAAATGATTGAAGTAGGTAACCAAGTAAGAGTTAAAAAAACAGGAGAAATTGGTTTAGTAAGACATATAATGTATTATAAACACTTTGACTTTTTTATTGGTAAGAAAACTTATATGGTTGGTGAGATTGCCAAAAGTTATCAAATCAATGAGATTGAACTTTTTGATAAACAAGTTGAACGTGAAGAAAAATTAAATAAATTATTTGGTATTGTCAAATAATGAACGTATATTTGTACTCTAATCAAATAACAAAAACGACTTATGATAACATCTACTAAAATCAATTCAGTTCAAGCTAAGATTAAAGCAGCAATCGCACAAATTGCAAGAGAAGAAAATGTAGATATTACTTTTGGTTCTTGTAGATATGACAGTGCCAAATATAATACTACAATGACGGTTAAAACTAAAGTTATTACAGAAAGAGTTATCACTGTAAATGATAATACTTCTAAAATGTTAGGATTTGATGGTAATGTTATTGGTAGATTTACAATTGTAAATGGCAAAACATTCACTATTACCGACATCAAAACAAGAAATAGAACTTATCCAATCATCGCGGAGTTTGAAGGTAGATCATACAAACTTAGTGTACCACAAGTAAAAAGAGGTTTACTAAACTTAACAAAATAATAAAAGAGGACTATTTGTCCTCTTTTTTCTTTTTATTTCTTTCGATAATCATTTCCTCTGGTGTTAGTAATCCTCTACCAAACAATTTAACTCTATCGTCATATCTTTTCTTAACTCTCTCTGAAATCGGTACTGGTGCTCCTTCATCATCAATTCTAACGAATACCATTTTAGTTGAACAAACTAAATCTTGAACTCCTGTATAAACATTATGTTTTCTTGCTTCAAGATTGATTGTGATAGATGTATTACCTATCTTCTCAACACTACCATATATCTTAATTAAGTTTCCAGTTTTAACTGGTCTTTGAAAAATTACTTCTTCAATTTTCTTTGTTACCATTCGTGGCGTGTCGCAAATCTGACAGCAATAAACTGCAGCAGACTCGTCGAGGATACTCATCATTTCACCGCCAAATAAATTTCCATGTACTCCTATCTGTGAGGCCATACATACTCTTGTTGTAATTAGTTCCATTATTGTAATATTTTATTTAATTTAATTTCTCTTTGCTCACTCTTTAAAGTTATATCAGCATATCTTAACTCATAAGATATTTTCATATTCCTTAAATCAATAAACTTACCTATCGTATATACTACTAGTTTTTTACCTATTTGATTTTCAAAGAATTCATCAAGTTCTGCATCACTATTGAATGTTATACTTTTAACTGCTACAACCTTTTCAGTTAGCCTACCATCTTCTAAACTCTGTATAGAGAAACTTGGTGTTATAGTAGCATATGAAATCTTATCTACATGTTTAATTAGAAAATCATTCATCCATAAAGATAAGTCAAATTTAGCAGTAATACCAGTTCCACCAAGTAATCGAGAGTTTTCTACAAAACCAACTAATCCATCCAAACAATAATTATCAATAGGTACTAATGAACTCTTATAAGTTTGGTTTACACCTGCTATTATTCTACTATACATAATTATATTTTTACTATTTCTACTCCTGCTTCTCTTAAAAACTCTACTCCTGTAATGTCTTTATAATCCTCGTGATAAACTAATCTTTTAATTCCTGATTGAAGAACTAATTTAGAACAATCTCTACACGGAGAATGTGTTTGATATAGGGTTGCTCCA